>CEOQ01070111.1_pt1 | contig 25681 bp, 25 predicted proteins | sample 361351 | NCBI WGS metagenome assembly CEOQ01 (sample SAMEA2619907, study PRJEB7988) | marine metagenome | biome: marine biome (ENVO:00000447); feature: deep chlorophyll maximum layer (ENVO:xxxxxxxx); material: "saline water (ENVO:00002010), including plankton (ENVO:xxxxxxxx)" | depth 60 m | reverse complement strand
ATGTTTCTGCAAGAGAGACTTCTAGTGGTGCATCAAAAGAAATAACAATAGAAAACCGCCTGGATGTAAAAGAAACATCAGTTAAAGAAGCTATGGATAATGCAGACAAATATGCGTATGACGATAGTAAGAAAAAGAATGTGGTAGAGTTACTCAATACTGCAGAAAGAGCAGCCTATCGAGGAAAGAAGGTACAAAAACAATTAATTATACCTAAAATGGATTCACGAAAACTTAATCAAAAAATAGCAGAAGCTGAAAAACTTACAAAGATGGAAATAATTGAAAATGATGACAAAAAATATGATGAATTACGTAGATTGATTATTGATATTAATGCTATTGTAGATCAATTAAGAGAGATATATTCAGTAACAGAAGGATTATAGTTTTTAAAAAAAATTACTGGGTGAGTTTTACACTCACCAGCAACATTGTTAAAATGGTTTTCGAGTAGAATTAATATGATCTAATTACTTTAATTCGTTAATTAGATCTTTAATTCGACTTACTTCCCATTTTACTAGTTCGATGTCTTGTAATGTATAGTAATTACTGTTGTTTCTTAAACCAGCAGTAATTGATACATAACGATCATAATAATGCTTTGATGCAATATCTTGATTACTTTTCTCAAGTTTGATTAAAGCAAGCTTACGATCATAATGACCAAGAATTGGGCGTTCTGGCATTTCTCTGTCATGTTCAGTTCTTCCACCATGTTGTGACTTGATGTTGTTGTTATGTAACAAAACATCAATTGCCTGATACAGAGCAGTCCATGCTTTTTCAGCTGCGTTCTTGTAGTCTAACCAGCCAGCAGGTCCTCCACGAGAATATGTGTATGATCTACCTTCATAATCTGTTTTAGAAACATCTGCTTTGTCTAGTAATGAATCGACGTCTTTTAGAAGTTCTTCTGAATTACTCAAAAGTTGATCATACGCAATGGAATAATCCTGTGTATTTTCAACTTTATTTGGATGTAATAGAAAAGTCATTTCTATTGTTCTCCTTCGCCTAATTCAGGAACGACAGATTCTTCAGTTGCAACGGCATATTTGTTACCGAATGCTTGAATAGTACCTGCAAGTTCTTCGTGTGTCTTAGCATATTCTTCGACTGGAATTGATTGCATGTAAGCCTCAACAGCTTGTCGTGCACCAATTGCGCCTCCTTTGGTTCCCCAAGGGTGTCCGTGAATTCCTCCTCCATTCTGAAGTTGGATATCATTACCCATTAAATCAATTGAATAATGGTAATTTTGAGGTGTTAAGCCACCTGAACAGATTCCCATCATTGGTTTAATGTGTTCTAATGGATTCTGAATCTTTGCCATAATTTCAGGAATTTCAGTGAATTTATTCTGATCTCCGAGTTTACCTCGTGCAGTTCCAACATGAACCATGTCACCACCTGCAAGTCTTGCAATAAGGTCAGTGACTGGAAGATTAATTCCATGTCGTGGATGACGTGTAATTGCTGCGTGTGAAGCACGATGTAAGTGAATAGGAACATTGATACTAGCATCTTCTGCAAGAGCACGAAGTGCAGGATACCACGTACACATAAAGTTTAACATCATTCCTCGAGCACCATGTGCAATCATTCGATCTGCAGTTTCTAAGGTAGTTTCCAAGTCAGTAGTGACTTGTGGAACATAGAACATTTCACCTTCAGGATGATGTCCTTCAGATTTAGCTTTATCAAGTGCTTCATAAATCTTTGTAATTCTATCCATTAAAGGAGAACACCATTGATTATGATAAGTCTCATCATCTTTGTAAGTGTCAAAGTCACCACAAGCTGCATCATAGAATTGATCAGCTGCACCTTGGTCTGTAACACCCATTTTAGGTTTTAATGTAGCACCAAGATGAGGTCTTCTTGATTCTGTTGTACCACAGATTTTTCTCATACCTTCAGTGCCAAATTGAGGGCCTTTGAAGAGTTTGAGAATACTCTTAGGTAATTCTAGATCAACCCATTTACAATTAGGAATAGGAGTGAAACCCATCCAATTTCCTGTAATAAATGTAAAGAGGTCAGGAATACCACGATTATCCATATCTAATAGATAAATAGGGTATGCAACTTTTACCCAACCTGAATGTTTAGAAGATCCACTTGGATCTTCATATTTCCAGGAGAATACTTTAGCAGCAGTTTTGTGTGCTAAATCAGTTGCGGTAGAAACATCAGTAAAAGTACCTACAGATTGTTCTGCAGCAATAATTACACCAGCGTGATCGATAGTCATTCTAGGATCACAAGTGATGAAATATGTACCGATAATGTACTTTTCTGGATCTATTTGATCAGGGGTTGTTTGAAATACACTACTATCACTGTGTTCGACAGCTGGTGTATCCCAAGTTCTTTTAATTTCTGGCATATTAATAAAAAAAATGTGCTTGGAGATATTTATAGGTTTATAGGATTTCTATTGTAGAAAATTAGTTACTACTTTTTTGAATAATAACTAATAAGGTTTTCTACACCGGCTTCCAAATCATATTTATTTTTGAAGTTCAATTCTTTTTCGGCGGCACTCATGTCGAATGGGAATTTCTTTGAACCAGGTTTAGAAGTATCAACATGAATTTTTGACACGTCTCCTTTTTTACCTAAGATATCTTTAACATCAGATAATCCGGATATTGCTCCGGAACCTGCATTAAATATTCCATGTTTTAGATTTGGAGAAGTTAGAGCTGCATAATGCTCTTCTGCTAGATCATAAAGATAAGTCCATTGTGCAACTTGTTCTTCAACAGTGATTTCTTGATCATTTAGAAAAGCGTCAATCATTTCGCCAACTGCTCGACCTCTTCCCATTTCTCCAGGCCAAGGCCCATAAACATGTGCCATTCGGATAGAAGCAAATTCTATTCCATAAGCTTTTGCGTAATTAAATCCTTGATATTCACAGGCAACTTTACCAGATGCGTAAATATCACTGCTATCAAAAGGTACTACAGCATCTGTTTCTTTAATGAATGTTCCATCAGGAGGATGAACTTTGTTCGCAAGATATACAGAACCAGTGCTGGTATAAACAACTCTTTTAACACCAAATTTACGAGCAGCTTCAAGAATATTATTTGTACCCATAGTATGAACACGAATTCCGGTTTCAGATTCATTTACATAGTCATGATTACGACATTGAGTGGCACGAGGTCCAGCAGTATGAATGATATGATCAATATCATTATCTTTGATAACGGATTCGATTTTTTCAACGTCTAAAATATCTCCCTTGTGCATTTCGATTTTATCGATATCGACAATTTTAGAGATAGCTTCGGTTTGACGGCAGGTTCCGTATAATGAAGTATCAACATTATTATCAACTAAAACTTTTGAAATATGTGCACCCATTCCGCCAGTACCAGTTATAAGAACTTTCATTTTTCAAATTCCTCCTATTGTTTCTAATACTTTAATGTTTCGTCAGAACCCAAGTCAGACATGAATTGATCGAATCCAATCTTGGTCAATGGGTGTTTGAATAACATATCTAATACTTTGAATGGCATAGTGGCCAAAGGAGCTCCCATTGTGGCTGCTTGTACCACATGAACAGGATGTCTTATACTAGAAACTAATGTTTCTGCTTGATTAGGGAAATGTTCTTGGTTATCTTTATAATTATTTCGAATTGCTTCGATTTCTTCTATAAGATGGAGATTACCGTCAAGACCAATATCATCTAGTCTTCCGATAAATGGACTAACAACTCTTGCTCCTGCTTTTGCAGCCAATAGGTATTGAGCTGCAGAGAAAGTAAGAGTGACGTTACAATCAATACCAGAATCAAATAATTGTCGTACTGCTTTTAATCCTGCTTTGGTATTTGCAACTTTAACGTAAATCTTACTACTGTTTTTGCCATAGGTATCAACTAATTCTTGACCTTCTTTGACAATCTTTTCGGTATCATTTGTTGTAGTTTCTAAACTAACAGGTTTACCGTTACAGATTTCTACTATTTCTGAATATAATTCATGGGTGTCTTTACTTTCTTTTGCAACAAGAGTAGGATTTGTTGTAACTCCGTCCAACATTCCCATATCTTTTGCTTCTTTGATTTGCTCAACATTTGCGGTATCTAAGAAAAATTTCATTTATTATCAATATTATAGAATTTTTTCCCATAATAAAATCTTTCTTTTCGATTTATATATGGCCTAATTTCAATAGAATATAGGAAAAGGTAACAAGAATGACAGATAAAAAAATAGAAGAATTATGTATTAACACTATTAGATTTTTGTCCGTTGATGCAGTTGAAGCAGCAAATTCAGGTCATCCAGGACAGCCAATGGAAGCAGCGGCAATGGGATACAAATTATTTACACAAATATTAAAACACAATCCTAGTAACCCAAAATGGGTTAATCGGGATCGGTTTATTTTATCTTCAGGGCATGGTTCAATGATATTATATGCATTATTGCATCTTTCAGGATATGATTTAGCTTTAAATGACATTAAGAATTTCAGAAAACTTGGAAGTAAAGCTCCAGGACATCCTGAATTCGGAGAAACACCAGGAGTTGAAACGACTACAGGGCCATTAGGACAAGGTTTTAGTGCAGGTGTAGGAATGGCATTTGCACAGAGATATTTATCTAACAGATACAATACAGATGAACATAAAATAATTGATCATAAGATTTACGCATTTTGTAGTGATGGAGATTTAATGGAAGGTATATCTTCAGAGGCAGCTGCAGTTGCAGGTCATCAAAAATTTAATAATTTAATCTATATTTATTTAGACAATCGTATCAGCATCGATGGAAATACAGCATTAACTACAAATGAAGATATAAAAAAGAGGTTTGAAGCACATGGATGGTTTGTCCAGAATGTTGAAGGAAATAATTTATCAAGTTTTAGTGAAGCAATAAAGAATAGTCAAGGACAGGATGAAAAACCTTCACTAATTATTGCTAGAACACATATTGGTTTTGGAAGTCCAAATAAACAAGATAGTGAAGCTGCACATGGAGCTCCATTAGGAGCAGAAGAAACAAAGCTTACGAAAGAGAATTTAGGATGGCCACTTGAACCAACATTTTTCATACCTGATGAAGTAAAAAAAGAATTTCAGAAAGTTGTAACAAACGGAAATGATTATGAAAGTAATTGGAACAAGATTTATGATTCTTATAAAAATGCAAATAAAGAACTAGCAAAAGAATTTGAGAACGTAATAAATGGAAATCTTCCAGATAATTGGGACAATAATATGCCAGTATTCAAAGAAGACGAATCTCTTGCTACAAGACAAGCATCTGGAAAGACATTAAATGCATTAGCTGAGAATATTCCTGCTATAATTGGTGGATCTGCAGATTTAATGGATTCTACAAATGTGAGAATTAAGAATTCAGTAGATTCGTTACCGGATTTACCACATGGACGAAACATTCACTTTGGTATAAGAGAACATGCAATGGGTGCAATGGTTCATGGAATGGCTGCATATGGAGGAGTAATTCCATTTGGAAGTACGTTCTTGATTTTTTCAGACTATATGAGAGGATCAGTTAGACTAGCATCGTTAATGGGATTACGTGTTATTTTTGTCTATACACATGATAGTATAGGAGTAGGTGAAGACGGTCCTACACATCAACCAATTGAACAAATATCCAATCTTCGTGCGGTACCAAATCTTACTGTAATAAGACCTGGTGATGCTAACGAAACAGTAGTTGCCTGGAAAACCGCTTTACAAATAACTAGTGGTCCAACTGCATTGGTATTAACAAGACAAGCACTACCTGTTTTATACGGAGAATCTAGTAAAGATGTAATTGCTTCACCAGAAAACTTACAAAAAGGTGGATATACATTAATCGATTCAGAAGGTTCGCCTGAATTAATAATAATCGCAACAGGTTCTGAATTACATTTAGCAGTAGAAGCGCAAAAAGAATTAAAGAATAAAGGTGTAAATGTGAGAGTAGTTAGCATGCCTAGTTGGGAATTATTTGAGAAACAATCAGATGATTATAAAGAACAAGTATTACCAAGTTCAGTTAAAAAAAGAATTTCAATTGAAGCTGCAAGTACTTTTGGTTGGGAAAAGTATGTTGGTTTAGATGGAGAAAAAATTGGAATGACAACTTTTGGGACATCAGCTCCTGGAAAAGATGTAATGAATAAATTTGGTTTTACGAGTGAAAATGTCGTAAAAAAGAGTTTAGAATTATTAAAGTAAATTACTTAGATGCAAGAGCTCGTAAATCTTCAACTGCTTTAATCATATCATCTTTATAGAGAATTCCTGCTCCAGATACTACAACATCAACACCTGCTTCAATTGCTAGTGGCGCAGTTTTTTCGTTAATTCCTCCATCAACACATAACTCTACATCATAATTATGTTTGTCAATAAGTTGACGAGCTTCCCTAACTTTTGAGAGAGGAGCTTCGATGAAAGATTGACCTGTTTTGCCAGGGACAACAGTCATGATTAATATTCGATCTAATTCTCCAATATAATCAACTATAGAAGATAAAGGAGTATCAGGATTAACAGCAAGGCCCACCATTTTATCATATTTTTTCACTGCGTCAATATATTTTCTTGGATTTACTGCTTCAACATGAGCAGTAAGCATATCCCCACCTGCTTCAATATATGAAGATAATGATTCAATTGGATGATTAGTCATCAAATGAATATCCATTGGAGAATCAGTAGCATTGTTTATGATTTCGAGGTCTTCTACTGGAAAAGCATGCGTATTAGTGAATGTGCCATCAAGCATATCAATATGAAACCATTCAACATTTGCTTTTTCTAAAATTTGTGCATCTTGAACATAATTTTCTGGCTTTGACGCCAACATGGATGGAGCGATTTTCATGATTATATGTTAATTCTTTTATTCAACTATAAAAAATTTTAAAAATGCAATTTCGTTATTAAAAAATATTTCTCAACACTTAAGTAAGTTATAATGAATATTTTTTATTGATATGACAGATGATCCAATAAATATTCCGACAGTTTCGGGAGTAGTTGACATTGATGTAGATACAGCATATAGTCAAATCAAAGATATGCGTATTCATGGAGCAGGGAGAATTGCAAGATTAGCCGCAAGTGCGTTAAAGAATTATGTAGAGAATACAAATAATTCAGATCGTGAACAATTTTATAATGACATAATGAAAAATGGGGAAAAATTAAGATCGGCAAGACCTACTGCAGTTTCTCTTCCAAATGGAGTAAACATTGTATTAGCATCAACCAAAAAATCATATAATGCAGGTGATTCGGCAGATAACATAAAAGAGGCCACCGTCAAAGCAGCTGAACAATTTGTTCATGACAGTTTAGATGCATACAATAAAATTGGCGAATATGGTGGAAAACGTATTAGAAATGGTGATACCGTTATTACGATTTGTAATAGTGAAGCGGCAATAAGTATATTGAAAGCAGCGCATGACATGGGTAAAGGAATTAAAATAATTTGTTGTGAAACACGACCTCTGTTTCAAGGACATAAAACAGCAGCAACATTATCGAAACATGGTTGTGATGTTACAATAATCATAGATTCAGCAGCAAGACGATTCATAGATAAAGTTGATAGAGCAGTATGTGGAGCTGATGCAGTAGCAGTAAATGGTGCATTAGTTAACAAAATAGGTACTTCACAATTGGCAGCTGTTGCACATGAATCTCGTGTTAAATTAATGGCGGCAGCAGAAACATACAAGTTTTATCCTGATACTATGTTTGGAGAACTTACAGAAATTGAAGAAAGAGATGCCACAGAAGTTTGTTCAGAAGAATATCTAAAAGCATATCCTAATATAAAAATCAGAAATCCTGTGTTTGATGTAACACCACCAGAAAATATTGATGTTATTGTTACAGAGAAAGGTATAATACCACCTTCAGCAGCATCTTTAGTAATAAAAGATTTAATAGAACTAATGTAAAAGGTAATATGAAATGATAATATATGGCGGATCAGAAGGCACAGTTTTGGCAACAAAAGTTGCTAAATTACTAGATGCTAAATTAGGTAAAATCGAGATTACGAAGTTCCCAGATGGTGAAAAATATATTCGCTATCATGATGAAGTTGAAAATGAAGATGTTGTAGTAATTCATCCAATGGGTTTGAAACCTGATGAATTATTTATTGAATATCTATTAATTTGTTCAGCGTTAAAAGATGGTAAAGCAAAATCAATTACTACATTTGTACCTTACTTTGCTTATGCTCGACAAGACAATAGGTTTAATCCAGGTGAGCCTGGCAGTTTCCATTTAGTATCTAAAATCATTGACGATTTAGGTATTGATATAATCTATACAATTGACTTACATCTTCAAAGAGTAAATGATTTGAGTGAATTAATCAAAAAAACTCCTACAAAGAACCTTAGTGCAGTACCAGATATTGCAAAATGGATTAAGAATAGTGCAGGATTAGAGAATCCATTAGTAATAGGACCTGATGAAGAATCTGAACAATGGGCAAAAGTTGCTGCAGAAACCATGGGAGTCGATTACGAAATAATGTTTAAGACTAGATATAGTGCTACAGAAGTCAGTATTACAACAAAAGAAGGTAAACCACTTCCAGTAAATGGAAGAGATGTTGTAATTATTGATGATATAATTAGCTCTGGAGGTACAATTATTGAAGCAGTGAAATTAATTCAAGAAGCAGGTGCGGGTAAAATCGTAGTTGGATGTACTCACCCCGTATTACGTGGAAAGACGCCATTTGACTCTGCTCTTGCGAATATCTATGAATCAGGTGTTTCAATAGTAGTAGGAACAGATACAGTTCCAAGCCAAGTTAGCTATGTTAGTGTAGCAGATGTTATTGCTAAAACAATAAAAGAAACACTCTAACAATAATAAAGTCGTGGAGTATGAATCAACATGCTATCTATACAAGACTTAGACATCAAGGGAAAAACAGTATTCTTAAGATGTGATATAAATAGTCCTATAGATCCCACTACATTAAAAATTCTAGACGATTCCAGATTATTAGAAGTTGCAGAAACTATTGATGCATTAAAAGATTCAAAACTAATTGTCGCATCTCATCAAGGAAGATTAGGGAAATCAGATTATGTCTCAATGGAACAACATGCACCTGCACTTTCAAATCTATTAAATAGAAAAATAGATTTTATACCAGATGTATTTGGGCCAAGTGCAATTAATTCAATAAAGAATCTCAACGCTGGAGACATATTATTATTAGACAACTTAAGGTTTACAGCAGAAGAAAATGCAGAGATGTTACCAAAAGATGCAACAAAATCACATCTAGTAAGCAAGTTAGTAGAACACATTGATTATTGTGTATTAGATGCTTTTTCAACTTCTCATAGATCTCATCCATCAATTGTAGGATTTGCTGAATTAAAACCAGCTTGTGCAGGTAAAATTGTAGAACGCGAAGTTAATGCATTAAAAGGAATAGTAGAAGATTCTAATACAAAATTTACAGCAATATTAGGAGGAGCAAAAGTCCCTGATCGATTAAAATCGATACAAAAATTAATCGAAGCTGGAAGAATAGACAAAGCAATGTTAGGAGGATTAATTGGAAATGTTTTCCTTGCAGCAACGGGAAAAGTTCCTATAGAATCAACCTCAATTGATGATGAAAAATCAATCAATACTGCAAAATCATTATTAGAGAAATATCCAGAAAAGTTCATGTTAGCAGATGATGTAGCAGTAGAAGAAAATGGAAAAAGAGTTGAAAAATCGCTATCCGAACTAAAATCTTCAGATAGAATTTTTGATGTTGGACAAAATACAATTAATAAATACTCGCAACAGATTGAAAATGCGGAAAATATTTTCATAACAGGGCCATTAGGAATGTTTGAGAATTCGGAATTTAGACTTGGAACAACAGAGATCCTTACTAAATTATCTAATGCAAATGCAAGAACAATAACTAGTGGTGGTCATTTAAGTGCAGTTTTATCACAGCTAAAAATTAAAGACAAAATTTATCATGTAAGTACAGCAGGTGGTGCTTTAATCAGATATCTAACAGGTGAAGAGTTACCATTATTAAATGCTTTAAACAATTCCGCAGATAAGCATAATAAGTGATATCAATTGGGTAAACAGGAATTTCCTACTTGGTTAGCAGAAGAAATTTCTTCAGTAAAAATGAAAAAATCTGAAACATTAGAATTAACTGGATATATATTAGACATAAATAAAAAGGAAAGCAAAGTTGATATTCAATTCTATGAACAGTTGCCAGATGGAAGACAAATTGCTACTCTTGCGATTAGTGATAAAAAAGTTCTGAAGAAATTAGATGAAGAACATAATAAAACAAGAGATGCACCGGAATTTAATTTTAAATTTATTGTGAATAAGGCGTCATTAAGTGACAAAGCAAAAGAATACCTAAGTGAGAATTATTCAGTAGTATTAGACAATTTATATGGATTTGAGCTAGAATCCTTTAATTTACTCAAATAATCCATAGATAATCATTTTATGGATGATTGTTTATATTGAATATATATGTCAAAAAGCTCAAGAATTCCTGGTTTTTATAAATTAAGTGCTGATGAAAGATTAGATAAAGTAAAGGAATTTGCTGATTTAACTAGTGAAGAAATAGAAATTATCAAATCTATGTCAGGAATAGAACTTGAAAATGCTACAAAAATGATTGAAAATAGCATTGGTGGAATTTCAGTACCAATAGGAATAGCAACGAACTTCATCATTAATCAAAATGAATATTTAATTCCATTAGCAACTGAAGAACCATCAGTAATAGCAGCATGTAGTAATGCTGCAGGTCTTGGGCGTAAAAAAGGAGGATTTACAGCAAAAAGTATGGGAAACGTAATGCGTACACAAATTCAACTTATTAAAGTAAAAGATCTTGAATCTGCAAAGAATAATATAGAAAAAAACAAATCTGAATTATTAGAATTAGCTCAAGAAAAAACTCCGACATTATCATCTATGGGCGGTGGTGCAAAAGATTTGCAATTAAAAGAATTAGATACAAAACGTGGAAAGATGTTGATTGTTGAAATATATATTGATTGTAAAGATGCAATGGGAGCCAATGCATGTAATACAGTTGCTGAATCGTTAGCATCGAAGATTGAACAAATGTCTGATGCAGAGTCATTATTAAAAATTGTTTCAAATCTTGCCACTGAAAGAATAGTAGAAGCACATGCAACATTTGATAAAGAATCATTAGGAGGAGAACAGGTTGTGGAAAGAATATTAGATGCATCTGAATTTGCACATAATGATTCGTACAGAGCTGTAACAAGCAACAAAGGAATAATGAATGGCATAACATCTTTAGCGATAGCGACGGGACAAGACATTAGAGCAATAGAATCAGCAGCTCATGCATATGCGTCAATATCAGGAAGATATATTCCACTTACAACTTGGGAAAAAGATACTGCAGGAGATTTAATAGGAAAAATTAAGATTCCAATGCCTGTGGGAATAATAGGAGGAGCATCTTCAGTACACCCAACTTCAAAAATTTGTTTAAAGATTCTTAATGTAAACAAAGCATCTCAACTAGCTGAAATCATAACATCGGTAGGACTTGCTCAAAATCTTGCTGCAATTCGTGCATTAGTTAATGAAGGAATTCAAGAAGGTCATATGAAACTTCATGCAAGAAATATTGCAATTTCAGCAGGAGCTTCGGGAGAATTAATAGAAAAAGTTTCAGAAATTATGATTAAAGAAAAAAATGTTAAATTTTTACGTGCAAAAGAATTAATCAAGAAACTAGAGAAATAATTTAATAAATGCGGTCACCGGGATTTGAACCCGAGTTATTAACTTGGCAAGCTAACGTATTAGACCAGACTATACGATGACCGCTCCAATTAACTTTATATTTGCCTTCTTTAAGTTTTGAGTTATTGGATAAACAATTATGTGAATATTTTCTATAAAAATTTAGGGCCGGTAGTTCAGCGGTAGAATCAAAAGATACACTATCCGCTTCGCATGCGGAAAGATTATTTATCCCGTAAGGTCGGGGGTTCAATTCTCCTCCGGTCCATTTTATTTAGATTTATAACCGTTAGAAATAATTCATGAATTGATTAAATTGAAATCTACAAGTCAAGATGAATTTTTAGAAGAATCTCTCGAGTTGGCCATTAAAAATATGAGAAATGCAGGTTATGAATTACAAAATATTGTTTCAATTGAAGTGGATCCTGAATTACAATTTATGGGTTATGCTAAAATTGATTCGAATAAAAGTTCAATTGTAGTAGCAGATTGGGCATTAGATTCGGATATGTTAAATGGATTGATTCTTCATGAATTAGCACATATATATTTTACAGAAATTAATTCGCCATCACATCAATCAGAAATAATTAATGAAGTTATGTCACATGTTGTTGAACAAGAAGGACTGAATAAATTAGAAGCTAAATCACTAAATGAGGGTTTTAATCACCTTCAAAATATAATTGTAGATGATATTGTTTTTCAATTAATGGATAATGAACGAGAAAGAAAACTTATCCAAAACTTTTTTGTGACTTGGATGTCAGATGAGCCAACAGGGAACAACCTAATTGATGCTTCATTATTAGCTAGAAATGCATTTGCTCTTGCTTCATTAAAGAGGCGTAATTTTTTAGATAATTCTTCTGAATTATCTCAGTTAATGATTAGTAAAAATAGACAATTTCTTTCTTTTTATAAATATGCAAACAAAGAGAAATATGAATTATTTGAAGAATTTTTAACAAGATTTGAATTAAATAATGAAAGTGATTTTGCATCAGTATTAATTGAATATTTTGAACTTTTAATGAATTTATTACGACCTGATAGTAAATCGTTGGAAAATTTAAGATAATTAAGTAATTAAATCGTCCAATCTGTTTGCTTTGATAGCGTCTTTTATTTCCAAAGCTATTCTTCTTCCCATATTCATATTTGGACCATAGTTAAGATAAGAATATGGAGAACCAGTAGTAAAGATATTAGTTCCTGCAACAATACGTGCAGAAAATTCAAATGCAACAAACTTACCATTGGAATCATACACTCCTTCCATACAAAATGGACCAGGCATACCAGGAGGTACTAATTCTTTACTTGCAGTTACAAAGTTGTCACCAATATCATAAACTTCAACAAGTAGAGATTCCCTAAGAACCAAAGGAATATTACCAACTACAATATATGTAGGTGACAGTTTGATTTCAGTTTGATCAATGCTAGGAATTCTTCCTAAACTATCAACATTTGTTTCATAACGTTTGTCAATTCCAAATAGTTCCAACTCATCATTCATTGTAGACTGAAAATATTGAAGATAAACTGGAACACCAACAATATATTCTTGAATTTGAAGTTCGTCATCGTCTGTCATTAAACCTTGTTGTTTGAATTTTTCGACATGGGCATAATAATCTTTGGAATTTTTTGCAAGGAAATAACCAGAACCACCACGTGCTCCGGATAATTTAGAGATTGTAAGACAATCAATTTCTTCAGGTGAATCAAAGGTTTTAGGAATAGAAACACCTGATTTTTCCATCAATTTAGTCTTAAGATCTCGATCAGCTTCCCATCTTAAGATATGGCGATTACCAAAAATTGGAATGTCAAGTTTTTCGATTTTTTCAATACCTACTTCAGATATCAAAGTACCATGAGGAATTAATACTGAATCAGATGCATTCAATTTATCCTTAATATTGTCGTTCATTATTTCAGTAAAGTCATCAACAACAATATATTCATCAATGAAATTATTATAGCGTTTATAGAATTTTTCACGAGTAGATTTTGTAACTAAAACAGTGTGAAATCCTTCTTCTTTAGCTCCTTTAAGAACTTGAAGTGAACAATGAGAACCCAAAGTTGCAATACTTGTCATGTTACTACCTCATCCAATCTTTCATCTTTTATAGCTTCTGTTATTTCCATAGCAATTCTTTTTCCAGTACCAAATGACTCACCATGATAATAATGAGTATAAGGACTCATCATCAGAACAGGACTTCCAGGAACTCGTGGAGAAACATCAAATACAACTAGCTCAAAGTCTTTTGTAATAGCACTTTGTAATGCAAAAGGACCAATTAAACCTGGATGAAATTCTTTTTTAGTAGAGTTAACAAATTTATTTCCCATTTCAAATACCTTTTCAAGAAATGATTCACGAATAGTAGCAGGCATATGCCCAACTTCAATATTCTGTAATTCAACATCAATTTCAAGTTGTTGTTTAGCAGGTAATGAAGTGAAATCATTAAGATTAGTTTGTAAACGTCGATCAATGCCAAGAAATTCAACTCGATCGTGAAGTATCGAATAAAAGAAATTAAAATTAAAATATGTACCTAAAACAAATTCTTCAATACGTGCGTCGGCAAGATCTTCTGCATTTATAATGCCTTGTTTTATACGTTTTTCTGATTTTTCTGTAAATTCTTCATAACTTGAAGCAGTAAAAAATGCGCGTTCAATTTTTCTGGTTGATTCCATGACTTTTACAATTACTGGACGATCAATATCCTGAGGTTTTTTGAATAATTTAGGATAGCGGACATTAGCTTTTTCAAGAAGATAGTATTGATTTTTTTCAACGTTTCTTTCTTCAGTGCGTAACATTTCCCTGTTACCAAATATAGGAATTTTCAAGTCATTTTCAATAGAATCATAATCAATATAGGCAGTAAATGAACGATGAGGTATTAGAATTGAGTTTTTAGAGATAAGTGATTTTTGAATGTCGTCATTTAGTAAATCAGAAAATTTAGGAAGAGTAACAACATCTTTAATGATTCTATCAAAATGTTTGTAAGTCATTTCTCGACCTTTTTGACAGATTACAATTGAATTCAGATTTTCAGAAGTAGCGCCATCCATAATATCAAGAGCAGAATGACTACCGAGCGCAGTAATGGATATATTATTGAGATCGTAGTTTTTCACAGTGTTTTGAAGAATACTTCTTTCAATCATTGCCAATTATTTTATAGAACTATACTTATTTAATGATAATTGATATCAATACAAAATGTTTCTAAATCGTTCGGAAAATTCAAAGCAGTAGACAATATTAATATTGAAGTAGAAAAAGGTGAAATTTTTGGGCTGCTAGGACTAAATGGAGCCGGAAAAACCACTACTCAAAGAATGGTTTCAACTGTATTTCAGCCATCAGAGGGAAATATTTTAGTAAACGGTTTTAATTCAAAAACAAATTCTTCTGAAGTTCGAAGGAATATTGGATTTTTACCAACAGAAGTAGGATTGTACGATAGATTAACTGCAAGAGAAGTAATAAGATATTTTGGAATATTAAATGATATTGATTACAATCAGATAGATGACAAGATCAATGTTGTTTTAGATAGATTATCTCTTATCGAATATGCAGATAGGCGATGTGCAAAGCTATCTAGAGGAAATAAACAAAAAGTAGCAATTGCAAGAGCAATAATTCATGAACCGCCAGTTTTTGTTTTTGATGAACCAACATCGGGTTTGGATGTAATATCATCGCGCGCAGTACTTGATTTTGTAAAACAATGTAAAGATGATGGAAGAACGATATTATATTCTTCACATTCAATGTATGAAACTGAAGAGATATGTGATAAGATTGCAATAATACATGATGGAAAAATATTGATGACTGATTCAGTTAAAAATATTCAGAAAGAGTATGGTTCACTTGAAAAGGCATTCATTAACACAGTAAAAGGTGAAAAATCTTGGGAATAAAACACATTAAAGCAGTATATAAAAAAGAGATGCAAGATATACTTAGAGATAGAAGAACTCTAATTGCGACAGTTGTAATTCCTATTTTGTTGATTCCAATAATGACTTTTGGAATACCATTATTATTTTCTAGTACTGAACAACAAATAGTTGAACAAACGCAATACATTGCAATAATTAATTATGAATCATCAGAGAATTTTACAAGATTAATTGACGGAAGTAGTTCATTACGAGTAGTTAAGATAGACAAACCAATAGATGAAGCAATTAGGAATGGAACAATTGCAGCAGGTATTGCAATTCCTATTGATTTTGATGATAGAATAGAAAATGAACAACGTGTAAATGTAACTGTATATTATGATGCATCTAGTAGAACTTCAAATGTAGCGTATTCAAAGATTATGCAATTTTTGAGCATGTATAGTAAAGAAACTGTTGATCAAAGACTTTTGAATAGAGAAATTAATCCTCAAATATTAAGCCCAATTCAAGTTTATGCATCTGATGTTGCTACAGAAGATGAAGTATCAGGATATTTATTATCATTAATTTTACCGCCGCTATTATCAATTATAGTAGCAACTGGGGGAATGAATGCTTCGATAGATCTAACAGTAGGAGAAAAAGAAAGGCACACGTTAGAAGCGCTTCTAGTTACGTCAGCAATTAGACGTGATTTGATTACAGGAAAGTTTTTGGCAGTATTTTCAACTACTTTAGTGTCTATTGCGTTCATTATGTTGAGTTTAACAGGGTCTGTAGGGTATTTATCAACATTTTCAATACAACAAATGCAGATATTTCTAACATTACAGACATCAATTATTGTATTTTCAATTTTATCTTTAATGGCAATAATGATAGCGTCATTAGGAATGGCTTTAGCAAGTTTTGCTAAAAGTTTCAAAGAGGCGAATAATTATTTAACTCCAATGCTTTTCCTTATTGTAATTCTTTCTTTTGGATCTTATGGAATATCTATAGAAGATGTCGGACTCATTCCATTCTTAGTTCCAATATTAAATGTTACATTAATCATTCAAGAAGTTTTAGTAAATAATTTAAACGTATTTCATCTAGTATTGACAGTAACATCTACTTTAGTGGTTTCAATTATATTGATATCAATAGCAAGTTGGATATATCATAAAGAGGGTTTATTATTTAGAGCATAAGTGGATTTTATGAATAATATTATGAAAGCAAGAGTAAAAAAGATTTTTTCATCTACTGAATCATTAAAGATAAAACCAGAAGCAATTCTAATTAAGAATGGAATAGAAGGACAGCTTGATTCAACTTTTTTTTATTTATCTGGAGTTAGATCAGGGATATTTGAAGGATGTTCAATAATTGCATATCCTACAGGTAAAGTATGTCTATTAACTTCAAAATTAGAGGAACAAAGTGCACTTGATACACCATATATTGAAGTTGAATCATTTGGAACATATAATGAATACAAAGAAATTTTAAGGAAGAGATTATCAAAAGTAAAGGTTCTAGGAATAAATTATAATGAACTTTCTTACGCAAATTATCTTTGGATACGAATGACTTTGAAAAATGTGAAAAAGGTTGTTAATGTAAGTAAATCAATAGGAGAATCACGTTGTATAAAAGATGAAATAGAGATTAAGGAATTACGAAAAAGTGCAAAAATTGCAAGTAATACATTTAGAACAATTACCAGTTCATTAAAAGAAAATATTACGGAAAATCAATTAGCTTCAATAATTAATCACGACTTAGAGAAACAAGGTGCATCAGGTCCTTCATTTCAAACTATTGTAGCGTTTGGTAAACATAGTGCAGAACCACATTACGCACCAAAAAATACAAAATTAAAGAAAAATAGATTAGTGCTTTGTGACTATGGTGCCCGGTATAATAAATATTGTTCAGACATTACAAGGACGGTAGTATTTGGAAAAGCAGATAAAAAGATCAAGGATATTTATGAAACAGTTCGCAAAGCAAGTGAAATAGGATTAAAAAGTGTAAAAGTAGGCGTAAAAGCTAGTGACGTTCATAATGCTGTAGAAGAATATATAGATTCTACAAAATACAAAGGAAGATTCATTCATTCAACAGGTCATAGTATTGGTTTAAACGTTCACGATGGTGCGTCTATTAGTAAAAAATCAGATGTTATTTTAGAAGAAGGTATGGCATTTACAATAGAACCTGGAATATATCTACCAACAATTGGTGGTGTCAGAATTGAAGATGATATCATTGTACGTAAGAATAAAGCAGAAATATTAACCAATGTACCGCGCGATTTAATTGAAATATAATTATTCAATTAAACGATAAGTAAATCCTTGTTGTTTAAGAGTTTTGAGCATTTCTTTAGTGTGTTCTTTACTCTTAGTTTCCATACTAATTAGAACTTCAACAGGACCCAATCCAATTTTTTTATAGAATCGATCTACTTGAACGTCTAAGATATTGGCGTTTCTTGAACCAATGACATCAAGGACATCTTTAAGTGCGCCTGGTTTATCAGTTAGTCCTACCACCATTCGAACAATTCTACCAGCACTGATTAAACCGCGTGTGACAAGTTTATTCAGTAGAGGCATATCAACATTACCTCCACAGATAATTGGAACGATATTTTTTCCTTTTAGAGATAATTTACCAGAAAGTAGACCTGCAACAGGAGCAGCTCCAGCTGGTTCTGAAACAATTCTACCACGTTCAAGTAACAGAAACATTGCTTCTGCAATTTCAACGTCTGTAACAGTAATTAATTTATCAACGTGTTTTTTAACAATATCAAATGTTAGTTTACCAGGAGTTTTTACATCAATACCATCAGCGATAGTAAAACGAGAAGGAATAGTAGTAATTTTACGATTTTTTTTAGACTCTATCATAGAAGATGAATTAGAAGCTTGGACCCCTATAATTTTTATTTGGGGATATTTTTCTTTTAGTGCAACGCATAGTCCGCTGATTAAACCTCCACCTCCTACAGCTGCAATTATTATATCAACTTCTTTAAATGATTCAACAATTTCGAGGCCAACAGTTCCTTGACCAGCAATTACATAAGGATCGTCAAACGGATGAATCATGGTGGCAGAATGTTTTTTTGCAAAATCTTGTGCAGCAGTATAAGATTCATCATAATTTGAACCTGATAAAAGAATAGAAGCTCCATAACCAGATGTAGCAGCTACTTTAGTAGTTGATGCATTTTCTGGCATAACAATTGTACAAGGTATATTAAGATGAGAAGCAGCATAAGCAGTTCCTTGACCATGATTACCAGCAGAGGCTGCTACAACACTTTTCGCAACAGAACGATCTACGTTAAGCATTTTCCAATATGCGCCACGAACTTTAAACGAACCAGTCTTTTGAAGATTTTCGAGTTTAAGATAAACTTGTGAATTAGTCATTTGAGATAATGTATTAGAATAATCCAATGGAGTCTCCTTTATAACAGTAGAAAGTGCAGCTTTTGCTTTTTTTACGTCTTTGATGGATAAATCGCCACTATATTGGACCATTAATAATATGAGAATAAAGTACTAGATAAGTAAATATTGTAATCATAAACCATGAGACAAGTTTTTTTGTTCCAGAATTGTAGAACATTGTATGAAAGATGTAGAAATAGTCACAAAAACGAGGAAAAAATTAAAGAATCCAATATTGATTTGTGGACTACCTGATTCTGGATTTGTAGGTAAAATTGCCAGTTATCATTTCGCTAAAGGAATAGGAGCAGAAAAATTTGCAGATGTGTACTCGTCACATCTTCCTGCACAAACTATTGTAAATGATAACGGTACAATTGAACCATTAAAATTTGAATTTTATTTTAAGAAGGGTAAAAACGATTTGTTAATTTTTACTGGAGATGTACAATCAGAAACCCCTGAAGGTCAGTATAATGTATCAAGAGATGTATTAAAATTTGTCAAGAATTTAGGTTGTAAAACAGTATATGCAATAGGTGGTTTAATTACAAACAATTTATCTAATCCGCCAAAGATTTATGGTGCTGCTATTTCTGAAACATTATTAAAAGAGTTACAAGAGCTTGGAATAGAAAGTATGGAAGAGAGTAATATAATTGGTATGAATGGTATATTGGTTTCATTGGCTAAGAATAATGGAATGAAGGGTTTTGGTATATATGGTGAAACAAGAGGAGAATTTCCAGATATACATGCGGCAAAGGAGTTGATCAGAGTTTTAACGCGAATAACTGGAGTGAAACCTAATCTTCGAGCATTAACAAATGAAGAAAGGAAATTAAAACAATTACAATCTAATTTAGAAACAAAGATGATTGATGATGCAGAAGATAAAGTAAGTGGATATATCACTTAAGTTGACAACGAAGTTTTAGAAGTGTATTTGCAGATAAATTATAAAGATTATCATAATCAGATTCTTTTATTGATAATTTAATTTGATAGTTTGGACATGGATTTGGTTCGGAACTGATTCGAGGCGTATTGCAAGACAAGACAAATTCTAATTCCTCAAGAAATGATGGTTCGGATAAATATCTATAACGCCTTCGAATAACTTTTTCAAGATGGTCAATTTGAACTAAATTAACGTCATTTTCAGAATCTTCTAAGGATTCCAGTGTAAGAATGAGGTTTTTTCCTATAAGTGTACGATCAGGTTCAATTCCCCAAGATTGGAGAATTTCATCAGTAACAATTAATTTATTTGGATAACTACCAACAGCGTCAATTATAAAGGGAGCATTAGAAACATTTGATATTGTTAATTCAGTAACATATAGATCTTGTACAATTTCAGTCATAACAACATGCTTTACGTAATTGCTCATATATTATTATTTGTTAAAACGCTGAATATCGAATAAAGAAAAATTATCGTGAATTTTGTTGTCAACAATATAGTCAACTAATAACTTTGAACAACCAGGAGCAAGCATTATTCCGAGTCCATTATAACATCCTAAAAAGAAAATATTTCTATCTAATTTACCAAGAACAGGTCTAGAATCTTGACTTGATGTAAATAACCCAGACCAATTTTTTTCTGTATGTATTAGATTTTGATTAGGGAAGAAATTATTAGCGTGTTGAGAAATATCATCAAGGAATTTTTTATCCGTTTGAGATATGAAATTAGCAGGATTGTTATAATATTTTTTAGATCCATCTCCAAATAAAAATGATGATGAGGAAATTGCCCTACCATAAACACCGGACTTTGTTTTATATATAATAGGTAATGATGAAAGAGAAGTAGATGAATTAGAAGAGGACATGATTGTTGCTTGTGTAGAATATGTATCAAAATTTATTTTACAATTAAACATGTTTGCGATTTGATTTGACCATGCACCACCAGCAATTATTATATTATTAGAGGTAAATGTACCTTGGTTAGTATGGAATTTGAATAAGTTTTGATGTTCTATATTTGTGATTTGTACATTGTATAAAAATTTAGTTTGTTTATTGGCGAGTTGTTTTAAAATAAGTGGAAATAGTTGTTCAATATTATAATATCCACTATTCTTAGAAAAGATAGTAGTTTCATTAGGAGATATTGAAATCATAGGATATCTATCTTGGAGTTCTTTTGAATCTAACAGAGAATAATCAATATTAGCTGATTTCATAGCATCCAAGAAACGTTGAAGAGGTTCTTGATCAGAATGTTCGTAAAATGCCAAGAGACCTGAATTATTATAAGAAATATTTGAAGATGTTTCGTCAATTATTTTTTCATAGAATTGTAAACTAGTAGAAACTAAGTCAATTTCCTCTTTAAAAGGAAAGAAATGAGAGATTATTCCTGCAGATTTCATTGTTGAGCCAGAACCAGATAATGGATTGTTAATATCTAAAATAATGGAACTTACATCTAGTTTTTCAAGAAAGTAAGAAGTGCTTAAACCAGATATTCCAGATCCGAGAATTATGTATTCAGTATGCATCAGTATATTATCCGACAGAAAGATTATTTATTAATCTAACATCAATGATGTGAGATGGAAATAGTTGATGTTAAAAATCTTAGTAAAGTTTTTGATAAAGAAATAGTAGCTGTCGATAATGCATCATTTCAAGTTAAAAAAGGTGAGATTTTTGGTTTTTTAGGACCAAATGGAGCAGGAAAAACTACAACAATTAAAATTTTAACGACTTTATTGCAACCAACCAAGGGACAAGTAAATATAGCTACATGTGATGTTAAAAAAGATCCCGATGGAGTAAGAAGTTCAATAGGAATTGTTCCACAAGCATTGACATTAGATGATGATCTTAAAGGAATGACAAATTTATTATTATCTGCAAAATTATATCATGTTCCTGATAAAATAGCAAAAGAACGTGCAGATGAATTACTAGAATTAGTAGGATTAAAAGATGCTGCAGAAAGAGATGTATCAACATATTCTGGTGGAATGAGAAAAAGATTGGAATTAATTATAGGGTTAATACATAATCCGAAAGTATTATTTTTAGATGAACCAACTCTAGGCTTAGATATTCAAACTCGTTCTGTAATTTGGGATTACCTAAGAAAACTAAATAAGGAAAATGGATTAACAATTTTTATTACAACTCATTATTTAGAAGAAGCAGATTTGTTATGTGATAGAATTGCAATAATTGATCAAGGTAAAGTATTAGTAGAAGATACGCCATCAAATCTAAAACAGAAATTAGGTGGAGATATAATAGAAATATTAGTAGATAACCATGAAAAAGCAAAAGAATTAATATCTAATTTAGATTCCGTGGAAAAAATCGATATAATTGAAGAAAAACTTCGTATCAAGGCAGAAAAAGGAGAGGAGATATTACCATCGTTATTAGAAATTTGTAAAGTAAATAATATTAAAGTAAAAACGGTTTCACTCTCCAGACCATCTTTAGATGAAGTATTTTTAGAATATACTGGAAGATCGATGCGAGATACAGGAACAGGTTTTAGTGATAAGGCAGCAATGCAAAGATTGTGGAAGGCGAGATAGATGATTACTGAAACATATGTATTGGTAAAACGAGAATTAGAAAAGTGGTACAAAGTACCAGCATTAATTTTTTCAGCATTAATTCAACCAATAGTTTGGATAACATTATTTGGAAATTCGTTTAATCCCACCAGACTGATATCATTTGAAAATTTATCATTTGCAGAAAATATGCCTCCAGAAGTTCGTGTAGCAATAATCGAATTTTTTGCTAATTCAAGCAACCTAATATTAGAACAAACTTTTCAGGGTGCTCCAAATTATTTAACATATCTTACTGGAGGAGTTTTATCGACATTAATACTATTCTCATCAGCATTTAGTGGTACTTCAGTAATATGGGATAGAAGATTTGGTTTTCTTGATAAATTGTTAGTAGCTCCAATACCAAGAAGTTCAATTTATTATGCAAAAGTGTTTTCAACAGTTACTAAGGCATTAATTCAATCTTCACTAGTATTCATCATTGCTTTATTGATTCCAGGTGGATTAATATTAGCCAAACTCAGTTTATCTTTAGTTTTACTTGTGTTTATTTCGTTGTTTATGTTGGCGACAGGATTTTCATGTTTATTCACAGCAATGGCTTTGAGAATGAGAAAATGGGAGACATTAATTGCAGTTGCAAATCTAGTCAACCTTCCATTATTATTTGCAAGTGGAGCATTATTCCCAATTGAATTTATGCCTGATTGGCTTCAAATAATAGCAAGAATCAATCCTATAACATATTCAGCAGATCTAACTAGAACTTTATTCATTACTGGAGAGATTACCAGTAATGTAATTTTTGATTTTCAAGTTCTTGCAGCTTTCTCAATATCGCTTATGATACTAGGATCATTTGTAGCAAGATATTATGGATTCAAAGAATAAATATAATTTAAAATGAGATAAGTAACGAGTATGAGATTAATAAAATTACAATTAACGATTTTAGGAACAATTGGGTTATTAATTGCATTATCAACATTGATTTTTTCAATAATTCTTTCCTTACTTGGAGGAGCATTTAATATTGGATTTTTAGTGGTTTTAGTAGTTTTTTTCAATTTAATACAATGGTATTATGCTCCAAAAATAATTGAGAGAATGTATAAAGTTAGAGAAATAAAAAAAACAGAAAAGATTGGACGAACAAATGGTCAATGGGTTTATGACATAGTGAAAAGAATTTGTGAAAGCACCAAGATGCCAATGCCAAAAATTATGTATTCAGGAATAGCTATACCTAATGCATTTGCATATGGGTCACCAAAATATGGAAATAGAATTGCAATAACTCAAGGATTATTTGACAGGTTAGAAGATGAAGAAATAGAAGCAGTAATTGGACATGAAATAGGTCATTTAAAACATAAAGATGTCCAAGTAATGATGTTAGCATCACTTTTACCATCCTTATTGTCAACAATAGGTCATAGTTTGATTTGGAGTTCTATGTTTGATAGAAGAAATAGTGGAGGAACAATGGCAATAGCTTTTGCAGCAATTATTGGATCTTTTATTTTAGGTCTGGTATGCAGGTCATTAGGTCGTACTAGAGAATCATATGCAGATTTACATGCAGTACAACATGTACCAGATGGAAGAAGAAAACTACAAGAAGGATTAGCAAAGATTTCAGAATTTACCGAAGAATTAAGGGTAAAAAAGCATAAAGATATGAAGATTTCGGGATTCAATGCATTAATGATTAGTGATCCAGATTCTTCACATAAAGATATTGTATCACTTCAACGTTCACGTATTAAACTTTCTGATAGAGAATTAGTAGAAAAATATGCTAAAAAAGAAATTTCGTTCAAGGAACATTTCCTTGAACTTTTTAGTACGCATCCAAACATCACTAAGAGATTGAATGCTTTAGGAAAGAAATAATCCTTTCCTAATATTCAATATGTGTCCATTCGCCTTTTGGACCATAGGTTACGCCGAATTCCTTTTCCATAAAGGATTTGTAGTCATCCAAGGTAACGTGTTTCCAATTGTCGAATATGTCTGGCATTTCAGAGAGTAGCCAATTTACATCCTGTGTGATAAAGAGTCCAGGTGCTCCATTAACAATAAATGGAGGTGTAACCTCACAACTCTTTTCCCATAGTTGTAATTGTTTGTCTAGTTTTTCAAATACTGCCTTACCAGTATCTGCATCTCCATTGCCAATAAGAGAATAATCTCCCGCTTTTGCTTTGGCATATGCTTCAACAAGTTTATCACCAACGATTCCAAATTCCATTAAGAAACCACTGAAATCAGGATATGCATTGTACATAGGTTCGTGTTTACCAGATGGAGTTCTTCCAACTAGCAAATATTCAACTGCTTCTTTTGCACTAACTCGTTTGGCAAAGAAATCTAGATCTGCATTTCTTTCAAGAAATACATGGGCAGAACATGGTGTTGCGGATCTATCATACAATAAATGACCCCATTTTGGTTCGTAGAAAATTCTTTCAGGGAAGAATTCATGTGTTACTTTACCAAGGTATTTTTTGCATCCTGATGCGCCAAAGTCTGCTAGAGCATTTTCTAACATAGGTTCATTCTCAATTAGAATAAAGTCCAAGCCAGGAAAACCACCAGTTCTTGCATAAAGTGATTTTTCAGTTGGCCAGAATGACCATGTTCCATCGTCATTCTCGGAAATTTCAATCCAGTCTTCTTGGCACATAATGCCAACTCCAGCAACTACTTCGTCAACTTTTGCTTGGAAGTCGCTTTCAGAAAGGTCTGGATGTTGTTTCTTAAGAATTATCTCGTATCTACGACGTAGTTCTTGTCTTCTAAACTTTTCATTCTTTTCAGCAAAGAAGGATGTTGCAGTAGTCTTACCAGTACCTGTAGGACCTGTAAATGTAGTAGCAGTTCCTCTTTGGTTTAGA
>CEOQ01086552.1_pt1 | contig 25685 bp, 24 predicted proteins | sample 361351 | NCBI WGS metagenome assembly CEOQ01 (sample SAMEA2619907, study PRJEB7988) | marine metagenome | biome: marine biome (ENVO:00000447); feature: deep chlorophyll maximum layer (ENVO:xxxxxxxx); material: "saline water (ENVO:00002010), including plankton (ENVO:xxxxxxxx)" | depth 60 m | reverse complement strand
CCAAACTGAAATATTGGTAGATCAAGAGAATGGCCATTTTTCTTTGGACATAAAGAAATAGCACAGACTTCGAGCGGTGAATCACAGAGTGGACAGACAGGTCGTCCGGAAGCCATCAATTCAGAGATTTTACGTATACAACGAATCGCCTGATTTCTACTGAGTGCCATGCGAAAAGTGGGCGAGGCAGCCCTGACACCGGCCTCCTGTTCATCTGCCAACAAAATTAAATGGTCAAGTTCAACGTCGTAGTCAAAACCGGCACGCACAACTCGGAAATCGGTCTGAGGATCTTCTGGAAAGTCCGAAATTAAATTAGCAGGACTCCCTGTTTTTGGGTTTCGACGGGACCGCTCGGATAACAGTCGTGAAAAAATTCTACCTATCTCATTGAGTTGCTCCTTTTCCAGCCAGAGAGAGGCGTATTGATCACCAGTGCGAGCGCGTAGTCGGAAGTGGCGCTGCCCAGGTGGCCCCACGGCATCTGCATCAACAGCATCAACTAATCCGAAATCAATCATCAACCTAGCCTAGACCGTTATTCATCAATCGTGCAATCAATCCTTACCCACAATTACTACTCAGAGGGCTAACATATCCGTATGGAATTTCAGGACGGCGACTTCAGATCGATTAGTACACTACGTGGACTGCTGGATAGCAGGGCAATTTCGGCGTCTGAGTTACTACAAGACACATTGGATTTAGTCCAGAAAACAAATCCAGAGCTCAATTCCTTTGTTCTGGTCACCGAAGAACTAGCAAGAGAACAAGCAAACGCGGCCGATGACCGAATGATGAAAAATGGTCCCAGAAGTCCTCTCGACGGTATCCCGCTCGCCATCAAAGATTTGTATGACACCGCTGGCATAACTACAGCAGGTGGAACTTTAGCGTTCGAAAATAGAATTCCTGACAAAAATGCGACTGTTGTTGAAAATTTAGCTGAGGCCGGGATGGTCACAATAGGAAAAACCAACACCCATGAATTAGCGCTAGGCGGAACCACCAACAACCCTCACTATGGCCCCACCAGAAATCCTTGGGACTTGAATAGGGTCCCAGGGGGATCCTCTGGTGGATCCGGGGCAGCTTTGGCTGCTGGACAAGTCCCTGCAGCATTAGGAACCGATACAGGCGGATCTGTCAGGATCCCAGCCTCGTTCTGTGGAGTAACAGGACATAAACCTACGTTTGGACTTGTTAAAACCGATGGAATAATCCCCCTTTCCCGCACACTTGACCATGCTGGCCCTATGGCTCGCTCAGCTCTGGACTGTGCTTTACTTCTCGACGGAATGACTACCCCGGGTTCAGGAACGCTTTTTTCAGAAAACATTCACGAGCCCATTGCAGGTATTCGTCTGGCTGTTATTCCCGCGCTTACTGAAAACTGCGAACCTCACGTAGGAAAATCTTTCGAATATTCACTTTCCATTCTTGAGAAAATCGGCATAGTTATAACAGAGATTGACCCAATGGGGGGCGCTGACGACTGGAGAACGGCCCTTTATCCAATAATTGTGGCAGAGGGCGCCACCTATATCGAGGAAATATTACGGAATAGTCCCGAACTCGTTGGAGACGCTGTTAGAACTCGAATGTTGAAAGGTCTAGACGCCTCCTTGCACGAATATGTCCGAGCTCTTGAATGGAGAGCTGCAGTGGAGAACTATTTTGATTTCGCACTCATCAATAATGACTTGGATGGGTACATAGTACCAACATCACCTCAGGTCGCTGAGTTAATCGATACGGACCCACACACTGGAATTGAGCCGGCAATTAAATTTCGGAACACCAGCATATTTAACAACACACGACAACCTTCTATTTCCCTACCGAACGGATTCGACGATAACGGTTTACCTACGGGATTGATGATTACTACGGCTAAAGGAACGGATAATTTAACTCTGAGAATAGGCCATAATTTTCAACAAAATACTGATTTTCATCTCCAACGACCATCGGCATGAGTCCTTTACCCTGCCCCCCTCAAATTAACGAACAAGAGCCGCTAAGCCCACGAACATATTTCCGAATCGGCGGATCAGCTGAATATTTTACTGAGCCAGATAGCTTTGAGTCTTTAACTGAATCCGTTGACTGGGCAACCTCAAATAACCTTCAAATCCAAGTCCTCGGTGCGGGTTCTAACTTATTGGTGGACGACCTAGGTGTAGATGGTCTGACGATTTCTCTGCGTGAACTATCAAATTCAATAGCGGTTAACGGAACCTCAATAACGGTCGGGTCTGGATTTATGTTACCTGCTTTAGCGAAAAAAGCTGCATCGAATAACTTGAGTGGTGTTGAATTTTGTATCGGTATACCGGGTACAGTCGGCGGCGGACTGTGTTCCAACGCCGGCATCAGCTCAGAAGCTAGCCTGGCGTCCGTCGTTTCCGCAGTCTCCGTCTTAGACGGAACACAACTGAAACTTCTGGAGAAAACAGATATTGATTGGAACTATCGTAATACTTCATTAGCCTCGGATAACGTGATAATCGTAGATGCCCACCTTCAGCTCCGTACGGCTACTAGGGAGACAATAGAGCTTGAAATGCGGAAGCTACTCTCTGCCCGTAAAGCCACTCAGCCCACTGCCGAACCGAATGCTGGATCAATCTTCAAAAATCCACCTGGTGACTTCGCTGGTAGATTGATCGATGCCGCAGGAGGTAAAACATTAGAGACTGAAAACGCCCGAGTAAGCCGAATGCACGCTAATTTCATAACTCATAATGGTCGAGCTACCTCAAGCGAAATTTTGTATTTGATGAACGAAAGCCAAAATCTCGTCAGGAATAGCTTTGGAATTATCCTAGAGCCAGAAATAAAATGGTGGGGTGCTGGTAACCCACCTGAAATTTTCGCAGTGAATTCAGCTTGAGATGACTACCATATTGTTTCTGTGAATCAGTTCATGCCCGTACTCATAGCCAAGAATTGAATCTATGTCTTCGCTCTGTACACCACGAATCCGATTAGCATCTTCCAAAGAATAATTAGTTATCCCCACTGCCAACCGAGCACCCGACTCAGCCCTGACTTCGACTACATCACCTCTTTCAAATGTACCGGAGCTTCCCACTAACCCAACTGGCAAAAGCGAAGCCCCTTCAGATAAAGCCTTCCTAGCTCCGTCATCAACGACTACCACTCCCCGGTTAGCGTACTCAGAGAGTAGATATCTGCGTCGGCTCTCGACATTTGTGGTCCTTGAACGGAAATATGTACCGTTTTTAGTTGGAGTCACTGCCGAGACGAGGGAACCAGGAGACCTCCCATTTGTAATAAGTACCGACGACCCGCTCTCCATAGCAATTCTTGCGGCATTAACTTTGCTTGCCATGCCGCCTCGACCACGCTCTTTGGCTGATCCGGCAACAGAACGGATATATTCATCCACCTGATCCACTTGACCGATTAACTGAGCTTCTGGGTTCAAAAGTGGATCGGAGTCATAAAGACCGTCAACATCGCTCAGTATCACCAGTAAGTCGGCATCAATTAAATTAGCAACTAGAGCCGATAAATGATCGTTATCGCCAATATTCACATCAGCTATTTCGTCGGTCGCTAGCACGTCGTTCTCGTTCACGACCGGTACAGATCCAGCCTCTAAAAGATTCAGTATCGTATTTCTAGCATGCAAGTAGCTTAGTCTGTCCTGAACATCGCGACGTGTTATGAGAATTTGAGCAGAAAGGATATCTAGTCCATCAAAGGCTTCAACCCAACGCTTCATCAGAGGAACTTGACCCAAGGCAGCCAGTACCTGTTTCGAGGTGGTGCTGGCGTCGACAGAAGATTGTGTATACATACCACTACCCTCTAATAAACTGCGGCCCTCCGTTATTGCTCCACTGGTGACTAAGACAACCTGCACGCCACCTCGCCTAATTAAGTCAATTTCTCGGGCAATGTTCGCAACAGTATCGGATGATACAGATTCAGTCCCATCAGTAAGTACGTTTGTACCAACTTTGACAACAATCCTACGAATCTCTTGATTATGTTCCATGGGTGTTTAGAGTTTACCTCCTGAAGGATTCTCTCGTCGCTAGATGATCTCGAGACTCATCCATACAACCGTCCTCATGAAGTTTAGAATATTCAGTATGTGGTCAAAAGCTGTTTCTAGATTAAGAATAAGTGCACTTGCTAATCTTCTCATTGATGGCGGAAAACGGTTCGTCCGGGTGCATGGACCGCAACACGCTGCGGCAACTGCCTACTACGGTATCTTTTCGTTATTCCCACTCACCTTTCTCCTTAGTAGTGTCTCCGGCATTTTTTTTGAAGCAAACACTCAAGAAATCGCCATAGAAATTTTGGCCAATCAGCTCCATATAACTGACGAGTCCATATCAGCCGCGATGAAAAGGTTCTTAGAACTTGGACCTCCAATTTTAATAGCCTCAACTCCAGCATTAATATTAACCTCAGGAACAATGACCGCGTCACTACGAAAAGGCCTTGATGAAGCTTTCGGACCAACCCGTAATCGATCGTTCATAAGATCCCGACTTATTGACTACTCACTAATTCCTTTTCTCACTCTCCCACTAGTCGGGGGATTCCTCACAACCACTTTTTGGAACTTTTCGCTAATTAACTACACGCGCCTAGCTATAGCCGATCTGGAAAGTTATCTGCAGACACCGCAGATGGCACTTGCGGTGATATTGTCCTTTTTATTGACATTCATCTCGACTCTGCTCTGGTATCGATTTGTACCTACCCTTAAACCGCCTGTACGAGCTCTCTGGTTCGGGGCTTTAATCGCCGCCGCCGGATTTGAAGCTGTGAAATACGGATTTACTTACTACATCTCGAGGTCGATAACATTTGACCTGTTCTACGGACCTCTGACATCGATTATGGCAACGATGCTATTCATATTCATATCGGCCTATATCTTTATATTTGGTGCCGCCGTTGCCCAACAGATGCTAGTTAGAGCAAATAAACGCGACTACTGATTCTGGAGTGTCGATCTAATCCATAGACTTGCGGCGTCCACCAAAGGCCTTATTGCTATCTGTATGTCCCAATCCAGTTCGGCAAAAGTTTCCATACACTTCTCAATGGAAGCTAGGGCTTCTCTATACCTTGTCTGCTCATGTTCAAAGTCGACAGCCTTAAAACCTTGTAGTTTTCTGGGGCCTTCTCGGCCACCCTCTGAAATATACCAGTCTTTGAAGGCGACACCGCAACCCACCGAAAACATCATCGAGCCCAAGGGAGTAACGATAGGTGGGACTTTCAAAGCTAAAGCCCGAGCGGTGTTCCTTCTTGCCGCCGAATCATATTCGATCATCATGTGACCACCACTTGGCACTAGTTCTGACAGCGTTCGAATGATATTAAGGTCGATACTGTCTGGGATCTCGACCGTACCGTTAGCAAATCCAATGGAGGAATTAAATGAAGTGATCTCAACCCAATTAAAACCTGGAAATTCCCCTGAGTTCTGTAAACCGATTAAGACTGGTACTTCAGACATCCCGAGGGTCGTGGAATTAAGGAACACTCTGAAGTTGGTTGAACCTACTCTATTTCGCTTACCAATCTCCACAGCGAGAAATACACCGTCGCCAACCGCTCTTCCCTCCAGTATGTATAGAGGATGGTCAGGGAAATCGCTCACGGGATTCCAGATTTGTGTCACCTTAACTCGCTCCTGTCATACGATCTGTTTACATGATACCGTCGCATCACGTTTATTCCCGGGAAACAGCGAGAACATGAAGACACCTCATCCCGAAAGACATATCCAGGCCAACAATAAAAGCGACAGTGTCTCTGAATATATTGCGAGCCTTGCACAGCTTGCGTCAAGACGAGAACAAGTCAGTACATCCAGCCCCGAAGACAATTTATTCAGGCTTAAACAATTTCTCAAAGCGAAACTGTATCCTGACAAACGGCACACTATTCATGTCGCTGGTTCCAAAGGGAAGGGCTCAACCGTTCATTTCATCGATGGTATTTTGAGGGCCGCCTCGGCCAGTACTTACAGATTCACATCTCCTGATATCCACTCGGTACGTGAACGAATAGCCATCAATGGTCAACCAATCTCACAAAGAAACTTTGCAACTCTTTTCAAGGTGCTCAACTCAGACGCATCAACATCGGATTGGTCATATTTTCAGCTTCTGACAGCTATGGGCTGGCTAGAAGCACGTGAACAAAGTGCTGACTGGCAGATTTTAGAAGTGGGGCTAGGGGGTAGGCTTGATCCGACAAATGCCGTCCATAGCAAAGAAGTGGCCGTGATCACCCCTCTCGATCTGGAACATACTGAAATACTTGGAGGGACTTTCGATGCGATAGCTCACGAGAAACTGGCCATAGTAGATTCGAGTTGTCATCTGATAATCGGCGCACAATCAGAACCAGCCCTCAAAGCAATCAACAAGCATCTTAATGCTGGCAGGACCCCGGTAAGTCACGTCGCCGATGAATGCAGGTTGCAAATCCACGAATACGACCTATCAGGTCAAACTATTACCGTACAAACCCCTGAACATCTCTATGCTCGGCTCCATCTTCCGATCATCGCTAAGCATCAAGCAGAGAATCTCATGACCGCTATCCGCAGCAGTGAAGTTGCTTGGCGGAAAGTATATGGAAGACAAATCCCTGCTGAAGCCGTTCACAAAGGAGTCGTCGATATTCAGCTAGCCGGCCGTGTTGAAGTAATTTCTCGTGATCCCACGATTATCCTAGACGGGCTGCATACACCGCTTGCGGCGCTACGATTCAAAGAAACATTGGTTGAATTGGGTATAGATAAGTCAGTAATATGGGTAGTCGGTTTTCTAGAGGGTAAACAAAGTGAGGCGATCATCCGTGAACTCGTCTGCCCTGGTGATGATGTGATCGTTACTACTCCGCCTGGACCACGAGCTCTGGACGTGAATATCGCCTACGAAATCGCTTCTAGGTATTCCGACAAGACCTCGATAGCTCCTTCGGTAAAAAATGCCGTTCAAAGGGCCGTTGGTATGGCGAATAAAGATTCATCAATATTTATAGTGGGTAGCCTGTACACAGTCGCATCTGCACGAGCGCATTTACTTGCTATTCCTGACGACACCGATCAGGGCTTGAGATGAAGATCTGTGTTAGGGAGCTGGCCTAATGACTAATACTGAATTCTGCCCTCCAAACCCAAAGGAGTTATTTAACACCAATTCACTTTTCTGGTCCCGAGCTAAATTAGGCACGTAGTCAAGATCACATTCCTGATCGGGGTTGGAAAGATTAATGGTTGGAGGTACGACTGAATTCGAAATTCCCTTGACCAAGGCAATGGTTTCGATCGCACCGCTTGCAGCAAGCATATGGCCGGTCATCGATTTAGCTGCATACACCGGTATCTTTTTAGCATAGTCGCCGAACACACTATGGATTGCGGCAGTTTCTGCTAAGTCACCGACTGGTGTTGAAGTTGCATGAGCCGAGATGACATCAATATCGTCAGCGGATACTCTAGCGTCCTGTAAAGCCCACTGCATTGCTTGAGCCGCTCCTTCTCCATTTTCAGACGGGGCAACTAAAAAACTAGCATCTGCAGAGCAGCCATATCCACCTATTTCAGCGAGAGGAGTTGCCCCACGCTTCCGTGCGTGAGAAAGGGATTCCAATATCAGTATCCCTGCTCCTTCAGCCGGGACGAACCCATCACGATCGCGATCGAACGGCCGTGATGCTAGCTGGGGATGATCGTTAAATCCTGTTGATAGCGCCTTCATTGCCAGAAAACCGGCTAAGCCTAGATGACTAATACCGGCTTCTACTCCACCAGTGATCATGATGTCAGCAGAACCCCTGCGTATGACATGCGCCGCTTCGCCGATAGCTTGTGTGCCGGCTGCACATGCGGTCACTATGGTGCTGTTATAGCCTCGTAAACCAAACTCGATTGCCAGATTTGCCGCTGCCATATTCCCAAGGCGTTTAGAAATGTAGAAGGGATCGACACGACTATGACCGCGTTGATGGATCGTTTCCATGCTCTTTTGATCTTCATCAATTGCTCCACCACCGTTACCTAAAATTACACCGAACCCGTACGATTGCTCTTCGCTAAGTTCTTCTGTATCGATACCGGCTTGGTGCAAGGCCTCTGACGAAGCGGCAATTGCCATCTGTGAAAATCGAGCAATTCGTCTGCCCACTTTCTTATCCATGTAATGTGAGTAGTCGAATTCACTTACCTCGCCAGCGATTCGGCACCCGTATCCTGAGGGATCGACCAGAGTCATATTGCCAATACCTGAGCGACCACTAACCAGAGCCTCCCAGAAACCAGGGACGTCAGACCCCAATGGATTAACTGTGCCCATACCAGTCACCACTACTCGATGACTGCCATCTTTTCGAAAGTTTTCCATACGTTAATCATACCCGCAGCACAAATTTAGCACTCTAGAACATTTGGTCAATAATCTAGTTTCAGAAATCTTGCTGCGTTAGCTCCAATGAATTTTTCATACAGCAGATCATCTCGAATTATGGATCTAATTTCCGTAAGCTCCGTATCTTGTGGTCGAAGCGGAAAATCTGAACCCCAAGCAACGTGATCATCACCAACGATCAACGGCACTAAGTTAAATATTTCAGGCGAATATAAGAATTTGCTGGCCGCAGAATCAAATATAAGCCTGTCTTCATCTAAGAATCTTGCAACCTCGGGCATAAACGCAAAGAATGGTAATCCACCACCCCAATGAGCGGCGATTATTCTCAATTTTCCTGCAGTGTCTAGAAGATCATAGACTTGCCTATCTGAAAGCCCACCGTCTTTTCCAGGATAGTCATGTCCCAATTCCTCGCTCACATGTGCAAGCAAAATGCCTGAACTCTCCTCCCAGGCAGATAATTCAAGTCGATCGTTGTTTCGCACCTCACCCGAACCTCGGACTCCTTCTGGGAGATATTCAGCTGGCAGGGGCGCCAAAGAAAGGATTCTGTAAAGATCCCCATCTTTAGATGTTTGGGAGACTTCTGCCAAATACTCGGCATGATCCTCAGCGATTGACTCGTCCTCCCACCAAAACCCAACTGCGACGGACACATCAACGCCAGCGATCTCCATCGAATCCAGAAGATCTCGTTCGGTTGCCATCAAAGCTGTTTTATCGTCGTAGATATCAGCGAACTGGGAATCTATGCGGGTTAATTTCGCTCGATTACGGATAAATTCGGGAGGGAAAATATGAGTGTGTATATCGATGATCATTATTTATACGATACCCCCTCGACGAATTCACTACTTATATCGTAGGATCACTTGGGGCGGCGGTGTACACAGATTGGGTTCACCATCATGATTGAACACGTTTCAAATAGCTCTCCACAAGTGGCTCTGAAATTCGGACGAGACACCGAGTCCCCATCTGGCGTACTTGAATCACTGCTTTTTGTGGCATCAGAGCCGGTAGATGTTACAACGCTCTCCCAAGCACTAAATCAATCCTCTAAAGAAACAAGAAAAGTATTGTCCATTTTAGCTGATGAGCTTGAGGCCATGGGACGGGGCATTAGGCTGCAGGAAGGACCTGAGGGGATTACCTTGGTTTCGGCCCCTGAATACGCTTCGGCCGTCGAGAATTTCATGGGAATTGCTGGTAACAGAAAACTGTCTCGATCTGCCCTCGAAACTTTATCTATAATTGCCTACCGCCAACCCACAACCCGCGGACAAATTGAGCATATCCGAGGGGTCGGTGCCGATTCTGCAATCGCTACACTTCGTCTGAGAGGTCTCATCGAGCCAGCCGGTAGAGCAAGTGGTCCTGGACGCCCTCTGCTCTTCAGGACTACTCAAAAATTTCTTTCACACTTTGGATTATCTAAGGCTTCAGACATGCCTGCTCTACCGGACCATATAGAGATCCCGATCACCGAGATCGCCGAGCAGCTGGGAATGGACGAGGCAATTATCGCCAGTACCATGAATGCCAATGAGACAGACACAGAAGTCGATAGATCTAATCTAGGCGAAGCTGCTGGAGCTGCCTAACCGCCATTAATGACTCACCCCCCGTTGATTTAAACTCAGCTCTAATCCAGGGCCAAATCTGTCGAATCACGGTCCAGCGCATTAACCAAAATTGACATGTTGCCCGGAGCATGCCTATTTTCCATCATGGCCTGATGTGCGTCTCCTATTTGATCGAATTCGTACACGTCTGAAAGTACCGGGTCCACTGCACCAGACGCCACCATGTCATTAAGACCACTGCATTCCTCGGTAGTCGCAAAGTGTGAACCTTGCAGCCGCTTCTGGCGCATCCAAAGGTACCGCAGGTCAACATCGGCGTTATATCCAGTTGTTCCCGCACAGATGACAACCATTCCACCATTGTCTACCAAGAAAACCGACGTCGGGATCGTTCCTTCTCCTGGATGCTCGAAAACAATTTTCGGTGCTTTTCTCTCCCCGAGCACTTCCCAGAACTTCTTTCCAAATGCCCGAGCACCTTGCATCCATTCGCCAAATGCTGCGGCATCGTCGACATCTGGTAGTCGCCCCCAATGCGTAAACTCTGGATCTCGTCTATTGATAACTCCTTGGGCGCCCAACTGATAGCACATTTCAAATTTACTCTCGTCTGAAACCACAGCTATGGGTATACCACCACGCGCCTTCACAATCTGTAGGGCCATAACGCCAAGTCCACCAGTAGCCCCCCACACCAGAACAGGATCTCCCTCTTCCACCACATTCGGTTCCCATGACAGTAACTGACGGTAGGCTGTAGCTCCGACAAGCATGTATGCACTCGCTGCTGCCCAACTCAGCTGTTTGGGCTTGGGGAAGCACTGATAATGGTCAACCATTGCGAACTGAGCGAATGATCCCCAATTATCTTCATAGCCCCAAATCTTATAAGTTGGAGAAAATGCCGGGTTTTCTCCGGCCAGAATTGCGGGGTCATTTTCATCCCAGCTTCCGCAAGAAAGTACTACTTCGTCTCCCACTTTCACTGAATCCACGTCCTCACCAACAGCCCAAACGATCCCTGAAGCATCTGATCCACCTATATGGAATTCCTCTACTGCCCCTTGCTTCATCCTCGCTCCAATAACATCAACGGGACTACCCAAAGCGGCCCATACGTTGTTGTAATTGACTCCTGCTGCCATGACCCACACTAGAACCTGATTTGCGGCTGGCGTGGGAACATCTATGACTTCCACTTCAAACGCATCTTTAGGCTCGCCAAAGCGGCTGGGACGTATTAGTGACGCATACATCTGTTTTGGCACATGGCCCAACGGAGGAGTTTCTCCCAGTTCATAAAGTTCTTTAACATCAGCCATGATTGCCCCCAGTCAGTTAGTCCACGATAATCGCCTAAGTGAATATAAGGCCTGTTCAGCTATAGCTCTATGGCTATATAAACAGCATCTTGCAGTCTAGTTAACTCCGAAACACCTGATAGCTTTTTCCCTGACTTGGACAAATAAAAAGTATCAACAGCAAGATTGCCAATAGTATCAACTTTTGCAAGATGAATGTTGAGATTCATCGTAGATAAGGCTCGAGTTATCTGGTAGAGAATTGTGGCCCTATCAGTAGTGCTTACCTCAAGAATCGTATACTGATCAGAGCTGTCGTTATCCAACACTACAGATGGTTCCGTACCGGTCAACATACCTGCTGGGTATGACTTTAAGATTTCGGAAACTCGCTCCTCAATGATCATTTGATTAGCACCGTCAGATATAAAATGGTCAAACAAGTGCCCCCATCTACTGGCCTCCAGCTCATTTCCAAGAGCGTCTGCAACATGCCATACTTGGATAGCCAGACCGTCTAGTCTGGTATACGCCACTCCAGAAAATACGCTCATGTTCGCCCCGGCGAGTGATCCAGCTATATCTCGGATTAGTCCTGTCCGGTCGGGCATTACGACACTGAATCTATCAATACCGTTTATCGAATCGAACCTCAGAGAAGTTTTTGACTGCGAAACCATTGCTTCCCTGCATTGTTCAATATGCAGACCAATTAAGGAACTAGTAGTGCCGAGCAGGTAACCCTCGTCAACTAAATCAAGATGTTCGATAACAGCAGATTGACTGTGTACTTCTTTGAGATCTTCCAATACCTTGTTACGTTTAGATAGGAGAATCGATGATCCACCAGAATCAAAAAATTCTTTAATGCGCAGATATAGTGCCGTGATAAGCTGTGCTCGCCATCTGCTCCAAGCAGTTCCGCCAGTAGCACGAGCATCAGCCACGGTTACAAGGTAGAGGAGATTTAATGTTTCCAGATCTCCAAATAAGGCCGCAATGTCTGCCAATACATTCTCATCGGAAATATCTCTTCTAGTGGCAGTTTCAGGCAGAAGAAGATGATGCCTCACAGCCTTTACTATTCTTGCCTTTGACGAAGGATCAATTCCAAACCGATCACAAATCCCAGCAGCTAATTCGGCTCCATAAGGACTATGAGTGCGACCTCGACCCTTCCCGATGTCATGCAGGAACACTGCCACTAATAGTTCCCAGCCATTACTCAGTTCACCAAAGATTTTTTCAACCTCTTCGCTAAACTGATCTCCCTCGCTGACTAGTTTCTTCGCCTCAAGGACTGCGCGGGCATTATGCACATCGATCGGATGGGTATGGAACGAAACTCTGTGTGGCCGAGCTCGTAACGGTTCCCACTCCGGCAGCTCTTCTAAAAAAGAGTCATCTACGGGTAGCGGATCAAGTTCACCTCTTTGCATTCGCTCAGTAATACGATCTATCCCTGTCAAGAAAACATTGAGGCGTGATGCGTCGTCGTCTCGTATTCCGACGCTGGGTAGTAATTCGTGAGATGTCCAATAAGAAGCACCTGGGTCTATTTCATGGATCGATTGCCGTAAAACTTTATCGACTGACCTCATCGCCGTGAATAGAGACTGCTGCCACCGAACAGGGTCTACGTCGAGCCAATCCCCAACACGCTGTGCAATATCAGGATGCAGTAAATTTACGGTGCGAGACTGCTTCCCATGAATAGCATGGAGTGCATTTCGGGTGGATAGAAGTCTTGAGAGTGCATCACCTAGTAGCTCCTCGTTAACTAGCGCGCTATTCACTCCACTGAGAGAAATCTCCAAGTAATTAAGCCAACGAATCGTACTTAAGCTTCGAAGCCCGCCTCTTCCCGATTTGATATCGATTGCGAGAGTTTGCCAAGGCTGGTTCTCGCATTGTCTAAAATACGAACGGGCTAATTCTGCCCTAATCTCTCCCCCGTAACTCTCGAATATTCTTCTCCGCTCATTCTCAAACTCTTGCCAGATCGATTCTGAGCCCGCCACAAATCTGGCGTCTATTAGAGAAGTAGCAGTCTCAATACTTCCCAAAGTCTCTGTTTGCAGGTCCTTTATTTCACGAACTGAATGGCCGATTTTGAAGTTCATATCCCATAGCGGATATAAAATACCAGATGCTAATTGCTCTTGGCCTTGACCGACAATAATCATCAGATCTATGTCAGAAAATCGAGTTTGTTCACCACGCCCGGTACTTCCATGAGTGAAGACAGCTAACGGATATTGATCCTCTCGACTCCCTGCTTCTGAGACAAGTGACACTAACGCCTGATCTAATGAGCTCGTTAGATTAGAGCTCAATACTAATCCGGCTAACTCGTGAGAAGTGGGTACGGTCCGATCGCGCAGGTCCTCAAAGGCACGGAGTAAATCATTTGATCTAGACATAAGGCTAAGTTTACAGACTTAAAATACACACCGACACTATTTAAATCGCGTCCGGACCACGTTCGCCAGTTCGTATTCTGATCACGTCCTCGACGTCGACAATCAGTACCTTACCGTCACCTATTGCCCCAGTGTGTACCGATGCCTCTATGACGCTAACTGCCTCGGGAACAATGACATCATCGACGAGAATCTCTATCCGAGTTTTTTGGACCATATCCACTTCATATTCTGCACCGCGGTAAATCTCTTGATGCCCTGATTGCCTCCCAAACCCAGCAGCCTCCACTACCGTGAGGCCGCTGATTCCCGCTTCCTGTACTGACTCAAGCACGTCGTCCAATCTATAAGGATTAATATATGCAATTATCAGTTTCATAGCGGGAATCAGCTCTCCTCACCTTAAAAAAATCTATTCCGTCAGCACATATCCCTGCTCGTTATGAAGTCTGAGGTCCAGGCCTTGCTGTTCATCATCCTCATCAGCGCGAAGTCCAATCGTCCTATCGATAATCGTCGCGATCACAAAGGTTAGTACTCCAGTGAATACTATTGCAATAAGCACTGAAATCAGCTGGATGACAAATTGCTCACCGCCACCGACGCCGCCGACAGCGAGAACACCCACAAGCAGTGAACCAACAACGCCGCCGACCAAGTGGACAGCAACAACGTCGAGTGAATCATCAAAGTTGAAAGTTGACTTTATTTTTAGAGCGTAGAAACAAATAGCTCCGGCAGCCAACCCAATAACCAAAGCACCAAATGGGTCAACGAAGCCCGCTGCTGGTGTTATTGCCACCAGTCCTGCCACAGCTCCAGAGGCGAATCCAAGTGTAGTTGTATGTCCGTTGACTAATTTTTCAACTAGCAGCCAAGCGGTCGCTGCTGTACCAGCAGCCACTTGTGTGGCCATGAATGCATCGGCAGCTGCCTGATCTGCCGCAAGTGCCGATCCTGCATTGAAACCAAACCATCCAAACCACAGAAGTCCAGCACCGAGCATAGTCAACGGTAGAGAATGTGGTCTCATCGCTCTGGACCCATAACCTAGTCTGGGACCGATCATTATCGCCAGTACTAGAGCTGCTACTCCGGCGTTAATGTGCACTACCAGCCCTCCTGCGAAGTCTAGCGCACCCAATTCAGCCATGTATCCGCCACCCCAGACGGCAGTTGTAAGTGGTACATACACCACAATGGACCACACAATTATGAACAAGGTCCATGCACCAAATTTCATCCGTTCAGCAACCGCACCAACTATAAGTGCAGGAGTAATTATTGCGAACATCAGTTGGAACATAAGGAACGCGGAGTTAGGGATGCCTCCGACTATACTTGCACCGTCAGCAATTCCACGAAGACCAAAATAATCAAGATTACCTAGAATTATAGTGTCTGATATCGTCATCGGATCGCCACCGATTAAGTGACCAAATGCGAGCGATCCCCCGACTAATGTCCACACGATTGTGATTACACCCATTGCAATATAATTCTTTAATAACATTGCAAGAATATTCTTGGCTCGCACCATACCCCCGTAGAAAAATGCCAGACCAGGTGTCATCAATAGCACCAAGGCACTACTCGTTAAGATCCACGCGGTAGCTCCACTATCCATTTTCAGTCTCCTTTCAGACTAATTCCGAATACATGATCAAACAGAACAGTACTCACGAATACACCTATAGGATCGGGTTCAATTGTTTCTTGGAGATTACATAAGCGGGAAAAATCAATTAATTCGCTGTAAACGTCTCGCTTCTCTTGACAGCTGTCTACTTGGTAACTGGATTCGATATCAGAAGCTCAGTCACCGGAGTTCTACCGCTCCCTGTGGCGTTAATTGAACGTTTCGCGCTTACTTCTTCGATAGTATAACTACGAAATGCACCCTCATAAATTCCACGTATATAGTCCTGTCCGGAGTTGGAAACCAAGAAATTAACTCCCCTATCGTCGAGTCGATCACATTCCGCGCGAAGATCAAGTTGTTGGACTCGGCCGAACCCTTCAGCTGTGTAACCAGTAAAAGAGGATGTCGAGGATATAGGCTCGAAAGGAGGATCAAAATATACGAAATCCCCGCTGTGACAATCTTTAAGGATTGACCGATAATCTCCGCTATATATTTCGACATTGCCAAGGGCCTTTGACACAGAACGAAGCAAAGATTCATTAAGGATTCGAGGGTTCTTATATTTGCCATGTGGCACATTGAACCGACCCTTTTTGTTGACGCGATACAGCCCATTGAAGCATGTTCGATTCAAGAATATAAACTGAGCAACTCGATCTACAGAAGCAGAATATTCCATATCTCTTTCTTCATAATATCGATCTGATCGACCGCTCTCATCCAAACCTAGGTATGAATCTTCCAATATTCTTAATCGGTCACACAGTAAATCAGATTGATCTCTAACAACTGAGAAAGTCTCCATCAGGGCTGAGTTTAAATCGTTCAAAACTATTTTTTTAGGTGGATTCTCTCGGTTTAAAATGCCGAATGTAATTGCCGCCGCTCCACACATCGGCTCATAGAAAGAGTCTATGTGCTCTGGTACCCGCATTATTATTTCTTGCAGCAACTGCCGCTTACCACCTGCCCATTTGAGAAACGGTTGTAAATCGTTCTGTGGCATTACGGTCTCAGGGAACTAAGTGGTGAAACACCTACCATCGTTGACGCCTCCAAGATTTGCTTCCAAGTCTCATCGTCGATTGGTATGCCTTGCGACAATCTCTCAGCCATTTGAATCCGTTCAGGCTCACCTGCAACTAACACTTCAGTGAAGCCCTCAGCAAATGGTGGTTCTTTGACATAATTCAAAAGATCCCTAGATCTCTCAGACCACTCGGAGGAACTCATGAAGTTAGCAATGTTAATTGCGATCATCCATGTTCCGTTTGTTCCACGGACCGATTCTTGAGCTGAACCAGAACCGGACAATATACCGCCAAGTAATTCCATTGCTATGTTCAGACCGAAACCCTTATAGCCACTCAAAATACCTCCGAATGGAAGCAATGCCCCTCTTGCTTCGACTGAGCCAGTTCCATAAAGATCATTTGGATCCTCTGTCGCCCGACCTTCTCCATCGATCAAAACATCGAATGGCACTTTAGCACCTTTGTTAACAGCTACCTTCATTTTGCCTTCGGCTAAAACTGACGTGGCCATATCTAGCACGAAAGGAGTTTCAGGATTATCAGTAGGAAAGGCGAACATAATAGGATTGGTCCCAGTTTTTCTTTGTCCGCCTCCATACGCAGCCACTAGCTGACCGCCAGGATTATTCACCCCAGCCATACCGATACATCCAGACCTGCTTGCCATTTCTCCGTAATGTCCGAGGCGTCCGATGTGACCGTTTCCGCGTATGGTAACCATCCCAATCCCAGTTGTTTTTGCTTTTTCAACTGCCAAGTTCATGGCATGGTGAGCGGCTACCTGCCCAAGATTCATTCCTCCGTCAGCAACTGCTGTGGAAGGTGTTTCCTGAATGATTTCGAATTGTCCACCGACTATCGAACGCTTCTCAAGAATGCCCGTTATATATCCAAGAGTCCGTATTACCCCATGAGAATCGTGGCCACGCAGATTTGCGCCTACCAAGTGATCGGCAATAATCTCGGCTTCGCTGTTGGGACTCCCTCCAGCTGAGAAAATTTTCATTATGTAGTCTTTAAGCACTAGAGCATCAATTGAAATCATAGCTCCCCCTCTCATCATATATTTACTATCACAACACCATTACGGACTAATAGAAGGCGCTACCACCTGGCATAGTAGGTTCAGCACCTGTTGCTTCGCGAGTTTCATTAAGATCATCCGCAGCCCTCGACCTCATAAAACCTGAGTCTGTGCCAAGAGTAACCATCTGAAATCCGGCGGTGAGCCACTTTTTGGTGAATTCGGCACTACCGGTATGTATACCTGGAGTCACACCATGCTTGCGGCATGCATCATAGATTTCCATCACCTTTGCCTCGTGATTGGGATCATGATTGTCCCCAGTAGGCTCCATCCCAAGAGCATAGGCTAGATCAGAGGGACCCACATAGGCTGCATCAACCCCAGGTGTACTTAATATTTCATCGAGTTTTTCCAAGGCCTCGGCGGTCTCAATCATACACACGACAGCAATCTGATCGTTGGCACCCTTCTGATAATCAGCCCCACCATATATAGCAGCCCTAGTAGGACCAGAAGACCGCCCTCCCTCAGGCGGATACTTACTCGCCCAAACCGCTCGCTCGGCCTCTTCGCGATTATTAACTAACGGCACCACAACACCGTATGCACCGGCATCTAGCGCCTTCATAATGGTTGCGGGATCATTCCACGGAACCCTAACAAAAGGAGTGGTGGCAGTTGTCGAAATCGCCCGGAACATTTCGATTGAGTCCGCGTAATCTATTGCCCCATGCTGCATATCCACACATAGCCAGTCGAATCCCACATGTGCCATGACCTCCGCACTGTGGCCATCAGGGATGCTCAGCCATGCTCCAACTGTAGACTTACCACTTTTCCACGCTTCCAGTGTCTTGTTTACCCGCACTAATAACCTCCCTTATTTTTATAAAACTAATTTAACCGCTGAATCTCTAATTAGAAATTGCCCGGAATGTGTCCGGATCGACAATCTCCCGAGGTATCAGACCTCCGAACCAATATGCAGCATATTCGATCTAGCACCACCATGTGAATCAGTTGGAAACAGCGGCATGTTACACTCCCGTATGGTTAAATCAGTTATGGAGATTGGAGTCATCAAATGCCTCAGACCCTCAGCGTAATCAAGGCAGATATCGGCGGATTCGTAGGACATTCGTCGATGCACCCTGAAGTCCTAGACTATGGCAGAGAACAAGTTGCTCAGGCCGTCCAGGATGGCTTACTAATTGATGGACAGGCCCAAGCCTGTGGGGATGATATGTTCTTGATCCTCTCCCATGACCGAGGCGAAGACGATGAGACTCTGCATAAATTTGCGTGGGACACCTTCCAAGGAGGAACAGAAGTAGCAAGGAAGCTGCATCTCTATGGCGCTGGCCAAGACCTTTTAGTGGATGCATTCAGTGGCAATATCCGAGGGGCTGGTCCGGGATCGGCGGAACTAGAGCTTGTGGAACGACCCTCAGAACCGATCATTGTGTTCATGGGTGACAAAACGTCTGCGGGTGCATTCAACTTACCTTTCTATAAGATGTTTGCCGATCCATTTAATACAGCAGGGCTGGTGATCGCGGAGAGCCTACACGATGGCTTCGCTTTCGAAGTGCATGACATAGCAAACAATAAAAAGGCCGTCTTTCAATCTCCAGATGAAATATATGACTTGCTTGTATTTATCGGGTCACCCGCACACTACGCTGTGAAACGAGTGGTTACTCGGTCCACAGGAGAAGTAGCGGCTGTTTCATCAACCGACAAACTTTCACTAATCGCCGGAAGATATGTGGGTAAGGACGACCCTACTGCCATAGTCAGGTGCCAAGGCAATTTCCCCGCTGTTGGTGAGGTGCTCGAGCCATTCTCCACACCATATATTGTTGAGGGCTTCATGCGCGGTTCGCACTATGGACCTTGGATGCCAGTTTCTCTCCGTGATGCCAATCCGTCCCGATTTGATGGTCCTCCACGAGTAGTCGCTTTGGGCTTTCAACTGGCTGAAGGAAAGTTCATAGGCCCAAGGGATATGTTCGACGACCCATCGTTCGATAATTCCAGGAAAGAAGCAAATACGATTTCGGATATTCTAAGAAAGCATGGTCCGTTTGAACCGCACAGGTTACCGCTCGACGAAATGGAATATACGACAATGCCAGTGGTTGCCGAGAAAATGGCGTCTCGGTGGACCGACCTTTAGTAGCTGGATCTTCAGTCGATAAACATGCTTTTACGAGAAGTTGTTATCGCTACAGGTAATCAAGGTAAATTGAACGAATACCGTAAAATATTGCATGGCCCAGAACTAAGAGTGCTGGGTCTCGAAGATGTCCCCGTAGCAATGTCAGAGGTCATTGAAACGGGCAGATCGTACGTAAACAACGCGATAGCAAAAGCGGTCGCGATTGCTAAGACTACGGGAATTCCTGCAATAGGAGATGACAGTGGCCTCGAAATAGATGCCCTAAATGGAGCACCAGGACCGGTCTCAGCAAGATACGGAATAAACCTCAGGCAAAAAAATGTTAGATCTGAGCGAGACCGTAACGAACTCATTCTAGATCTAATGAAATCAATTCCTCTACCAAAAAGGACAGCAAGGTTCCGAGCGTGTGTTGCTCTGGCTATGCCTGGAAACATTATTATCACAAGAGAGGGTGTATGTGAAGGTTTCATCGCTGAGAGTCCTCGTGGCGATGACGGATTTGGTTATGATCCGATATTCTTAATCCCTGACGGGAGATCCATGGCACAAATTGGTGACCTCAAAAATACTATTTCACATCGAGGGAAGGCCATAGCAGCCCTACTGACTGCAATTAGTTCCGGGAAGCAGACCATTGATGCATAATCAACTGGACAAGATGTTCGAGAACAATAGAAAAGATGGCAAAACTGTTGTCATCCCTTTCTTACCCGCTTCTTGGCCGGAGAGCGATTCCACGATAGATATAGTGAATGCTGCGGTCAAAGGAGGCGCATCAGCAATAGAAATAGGATGGCCGTTTAGCGATCCGATGGGTGACGGACCTGTAAACCAACGAGCATATGACACAGCAATACAGAACGGATGCACAGGCGAGGTAGTAATTGATCTCGCTAGCCAGATTAGGACGACTCATCCCGATCTGCCCATAATAATTATGGGATACTTCAATCCTCTTCTGGCATATGGGCCCGAACGATGGGCTAAAGATGCAGAGTCAGCAGGCGTAAATGGCCTTATTTGTGTAGATCTCCCGCCCCAGGAGGCTCTGGAAATTACGCCAATCCTGACTAAAAATTCTATTCATACTATATTCCTACTCGCTCCTACTTCAACTGATGACCGAATCGAGCTTGTCTCTGAATATGGCAGCGGGATGATCTACTGCGTCTCGGTAGTCGGAATAACGGGTGCGAGGAAAACGCTGTCAGGCGAGCTCCCCACTTTTATCGAACGAGTGAGAACCAAAACAGATATTCCCCTTGCGATTGGATTCGGAATATCCGAACATTCTCATGTTGTGGAGGTCAATGAAATTGCCGATGCCGCTGTTGTCGGAAGCGCATTCATTCAGGCGATAGCACAAGCTGATAGGCAAACAATACAAACCGCGACTGAGGGCTTCATAGCTACCCTTACTTCTGGACGTGAATCATGAAAGTCAGAGGTGTGAGAGGAGCTACCACTAGTGATTCGAATTCTCGCGAGGATATCTTACTTGCCGCCCGTGACCTAATAACTGGCATAATCGAGGCTAACGAAATCGTGGTTGATGACGTGGCATCAATACTTTTCTCTACCACAGCTGATCTAAATGCAGAATTTCCAGCTGTTGCAGCGAGAAATCTAGGTTTCACGAACACAGCTCTAGAATGCCTAGTCGAAATGAACGTACCAGGATCCCTTGCTAGATGCATTCGAGTACTAATGCATGTAAATTCTGACAAACAACAAAAAGAAATACGACATATCTACCTTAAAAATGCGAAATCACTCCGTGCGGACTTGATCGATGACGATTCAGAGTGATCACGATGACGGGCGTGAGTTTCATAAATCAGGTGTACAACGAAGTGATCTAGAACTCAATCTACTCGAGTACCAAGGCCCGATCCAAGCTCTGCTTGAAATGGTGGAGCAACATGAAATGGATATAAACACAATTGCGTTGGCCACAGTAGCCTCACAGTTTGCAATGTATGTCAGAGAAGCAAAAGTTGCTGGAACTATACCCATTGAACAAGTGGCCCAATATGTTTCAGTAGCCTCGCGTTTGCTACTTTTGAAGTCGCGCACGTTAATCCCAAACGAAATCGAGGATGCACCTGAACCAGAAGATGCTGACATAGATGCATTGATTGAGGCCCTTAAGGAATACAGGAAATTTTCCAATGCCACTGATCAACTAAGCCAGAGAGAAGGGGCCCAAACGTATCCTAGGACTGCGCCACCTACACGAATAAATCTACCTGAAATGTCGAATGGGTTGGATGGAATAACACTCCAGTCTCTAGTTGAAATCATAGGGGAAGTACTGGAACGACTGCCTGATGATGAATCAATAGAAATTGAGCGGGAGCCGATCGTTCTTGAAGACCGAATAAATAGGATACGGACGCTTCTCAACGAAATCGTAGAAAAACAAATCCTGTTCCGTTCTGTGATTGAGCATGCAACCTCTCGAGCAGAAGTAATAGTTGATTTCCTGGCCGTATTAGAACTCATCAAATCACAAGAAATAACAGCTGAGCAAACAGAACAATTTGGTGAAATATATTTAATCGGGATCGGCGCAAGTTAATAATTGGAAGTGGATCAAAGACTAAACGATGTTAGGATCGTACACTCACCAATCAGTTGAATAGGCAGCTAGGAGAACAGAGTGCTCTTGGTTCGTGATGAGTTACGACGGTCCACCAGTCCAGGTAAACATGCCTTATCTATTGGGGTATTTGACGGCGTTCATAAGGGACATCAAGCATTACTTTCTCGCATGCTATCTGAGGCGGAGTCACGAGGTATATCTGGCGGAGTTATCACCTTCCACCCTCATCCTGTGACCGTTATTCGACCGGAAATACAATTTTCTTACCTGACCTCACTCGAAAAACGGGTTGAGCTCATCCGACAGGCAGGTGCTGACTTTGTCTCCGTGCTTTCTTTCAGTTCGGAATTGCAACAAGTTTCGGCTAAAGACTTCTGTGAAATGCTCGTTCAAGAGGCCGGTCTCGAAGTGCTAGTTGTAGGGGATGATTTCCGAACAGGAAGAAACGGTGAAGGAGATATAGAAGAATTGAAAAAACTTGGAGAACAATTAGGCTTTGAGGTAATTCATCTGGAGCTAATCGAAAACGAAGACGTAAAAGTTTCCTCGACAAGAATTCGTGCGGCGCTCGCCGAAGGTGAAATGGAACAAGTACAGTCCCTCCTGGGACATAGTTATAGTCTGAGAGGGCCTATATTACTGGGTGACCAACGAGGACGCACCATAGGCTTCCCCACTATAAACGTCGGGGTCTCAGCGGACAGAACCTTCCCCCCCGATGGGGTTTATGCAACGATGACAAAGCTTCTTGGTAATAATTTTCCTTCTATCACAAACATAGGATCGAGACCTACTTTTGAAGTAGGAAAAAGTAGGCATGTTGAGACTCATATACTCGACTTCGATCAAGATGTGTACGATGAGGTCGCTACGGTGGAATTTTTGTCAAGATTAAGAGACGAACAAAAATTCCAATCGCCTGACGAATTGATCAATCAAATTCAGACGGACGTAGAGAATGTGCGCAAGTACTTCTCCAGCAGGAAGTTCGTTAGTGGAGAGTCCGATGACTAAAAAACGAACTATGGCCTCGGTTGAAGACCAGATGATCGTCCTGATGGATGGGGTTGATCTTGGCTCTGAAACACTGCAGCAAGCTATGACGGATGAGCTAAGAAATCTACTCAATGAAGACCGGCCACTAACCGTTTATTGCGGCTACGATCCAACAGCGACCGATCTGCACCTTGGCCATATTCCGACAATGGTCAAATTGAGACAGTTCCAAGATTTCGGTCACCAAGTAGTGTTCTTGATAGGATCCTTCACTGCCCAAGTCGGTGATCCTACTGGGCGACAATCAACTCGTCCAATGCTCGGAGAATCCGACGTCGAAGAGTTTAGTAAAACCTATATTAACCAGGCATTCATAGTTCTCGATGAAAGTCGCACGAAGGTGCTATATAACCATGAATGGCTCGCCCCTTTGCAATTTGCCGAAGTTATAAAACTAGCTTCTGAATTTTCTGTGGGACACTTTTTGCAACACAGCACGTTTAGAGATCGTATTCAAAAAGGTGACTCCATCCGAATCAGTGAATTCATGTATGCAATTCTCCAAGCATATGATGCGCTACACATGAACACTGATGTCCAGATAGGAGGAACCGATCAAATATTCAATATCGTAGACGTTGGACGAACATTACAAGCTAGTCGCGGGCAGAAGCCTCAAGTGGCACTAACACTGCCTATCCTGGTTGGTACTGATGGAAAAGAAAAAATGTCGAAATCAATTGGAAATACCATCAGCCTGACCGATGAACCGCTGGATATGTTCGGCAAATTGATGAGTCTTCCAGATGAGGCGCTAGATCTCTATGCTCGGTTGGTGACGAATCTCCACCCCACTGAGGTTGATAATTTGTTACTGGATATTGAGAAAGGTAACATCACGCCGATAGAGGCAAAAAAACACGTAGCCAGATCCGTCGTATCACTCATTCATGGAGCTAACGAAGCATCCGAGGCAAATGAATATTTCGAAGAAACTTTTCAAAATAGAAAAGACCCCATAGCTGAGGCACCACTCTACCTGCTTACTGAAGATGTTCGGCTAGTACACGTCATCATGGATAGTATGAACTTAAGTGGTGGAGAGGTACGCCGGCTTGTGGCCCAGGGTGCTATCAAAATTAATAATGAAACAGCAACAGATATCAATCAACTTCTAGCAGAAGGCGATTTTCTCCGGGTAGGAAAACACAAATTTCTCAACATTGCCGCGAAACTTTGACGACGTCCTGCTATCCAATTGCATGAATTAGATCAAAAAAGTAGAATTTATTAGTGACTAATAACTCTGAACTCCCACAACTAGATCAAGCTGGACTGGATAATGTCGAATCCGCAGATCTGATAACTGTCCAAATTCCTCATATTGGACAGGCATTAATCGTCGATACACGGACGACGAAAGATGGCTCCCCAAAAGTACTCGTCAGACCACTGGTGGGAAGCGCAGTCGAACGGGCACATAAAATGCCCGAGATTAGACCCGAGCTTGGGATTCCAGAAACCGTAGCTTCGTTTCATTGGGAGGGATCGGTAAATCAGCTGAAACAGTCCGAACTCTGGGAAGCATTGATCGTCCGAACACAAGATAGTCTCGATAAATGGGCAATATGCAGTCTGATGCTTGATTCCTATGAGAAAGAATCTGATTAAATACCAGTGTCACTCAGTCTCAACGCAATGACGTCTAGTTCACGCAACTGAAGTGCGGTTCGACGAAATCTTGGATCTGTACGACGGAAGCTGTAGACTAAATCGAACTTTCGCCCGTTATACCTTGAGTATTCCCCGATATTCCAGCCAACTGCATCCCAAGTCTCCGTACCCTGAACAAAACTGGCGCGAAGGTGAGCACCGTTCTGGCCCATCGAGCGAGCACCAGTCATTGTTGCCTCTGAGGTTACAAATACGGGTCGAGGGTTTCCAATTCCATGCGGTTCGAGTAGATCCAAGTACTGGAACATTCGATCGGTCATTTCTTCAAAATTGATATCCATGTCAATATGGATATGGTCCTGTTTGGAGACAGAAACTTGGGCCGCAGCCGATAAAAGCAAAGATTGTAGCTCCGCGACACTACTCAGTTCAGCAGAAAAACCGGCCGCTGCTCTATGACCGCCAAATTTTATGAGATGAGAAGAAACTTTGTTCAGCAATTCAACTAGATCGAAATCCCCCACTGACCGACATGAGGCCCGTGCTTCCTCACCGGACATATCTATGACAATCGCGGGACGCCCATACTGTTCTGCCAATCTTGACGCGCAGATACCGGCTATGCCTGCATGTATTTCATTTGAAGCGATGATTACAAGCGGCGGCAATTCCTCACCATACATATCGGTAAGATATTTTTGCGATAATTCCACGGCCGCCTCAGTTGCTGAGCGACGATCGTCATTCAATCTCTCGAGAGATTTAGCG
>CEOQ01014099.1_pt1 | contig 25933 bp, 22 predicted proteins | sample 361351 | NCBI WGS metagenome assembly CEOQ01 (sample SAMEA2619907, study PRJEB7988) | marine metagenome | biome: marine biome (ENVO:00000447); feature: deep chlorophyll maximum layer (ENVO:xxxxxxxx); material: "saline water (ENVO:00002010), including plankton (ENVO:xxxxxxxx)" | depth 60 m | reverse complement strand
GGAGTTCTATTAACAGCTTGAGCTGGATAAGCAAACGCAGGTAGTGTATTCATTATCTGTTGCCATAAATACCCAGGTGAATTAGTTACACTCATCAAGCCTCTTTGTATCTCTTGGGACTTCATACCGAAAGGCATACCAATTTCTCCAAGTTGTCCATAGTCTTGACCAGGAACTTGATTAGTCCATTCAGTTGCATATTCAAGTATTTCTCTTGCATCTGTTAATCCTTCTTCTCTTGCTTTCTCTACTCCATATTCATAAGTTCTATTTTCTATAGGACTTTTACCACCTTTTGCTATTCGAATATCATCTGTAAAGTTCACCCAGTCCATTGCTTTCTTTGCATGGCTACCAGTTAATCTTCCGTTCTTTATAACTCTTCCATCAGCGAGATCAATGTTCTGCATTGCCTTTTCAACTCTTTTCATTGCAGTCTCGTGAGCTTCATTATGAGCTCTTGGTCCTTCAATTCCTTTGTTATGTAACTTCTCTATTTCTAAATCATAGAATCTAAAGTATTCAGTAGTTGGTCCAACCATTCCAGCATGGAAGCTATCAAAACCAGCCATTATTCTGCTTGATCCAGTCTTCAAAAATTCTCCTATATAATGATTAGCTATTGACAATGGATTGTTATGTCCATCTAGCCACCATTCCTTACCTGTTAATTCTTTAGTAAGAGCTTGTCCTTCAAAATCAAATTCTAATTGTTTATTTCCACCTATATACCTATTAGTTGAACCCTCAAAGGTTCCTCTTCCTAAGTTAACAAGTGCTTCATTATGTCTCATTGCAGCCCACATCATTTCAAAGGCATAAGGCAATTGTCTAAACATCTTCGGATACATTTGCCATGCCATCTCTACTCTTCGTTTTGATTGCTCAATACGAGCAGGACTCATTCCTTTTCTTGAGCTTAATTCACCCAATGCAATGTTAATTGGCATTGTTAATGTTCTATATTGACTACCACCAAATACCTTCATAAAGGTAGATGCACGAAGGAATATTAGATTTCTAAATAGATTCCATACAGTATCTCTATTTAATTTACCATCAGGAACTTTATCTACTAATTTCAATAAGTTAACTCCTGCTTTCTTGCCATCATTAAGTGCATAAGAAACAGCAGATAATCCATCTAATACTTGTTTTGCTTCACTAGTCATCTGCCCTCTTTCTAAAGATTCTGCGACACGAGGATCTAATTTCTTAGTAAGAATATTCTCGACACCATCTAAAGCTGTTTGAATAAGACTCTTAACTGGTTGATTGTCTGAACGTTCTGGAGGTATTGCAGCATCTGAATCAATAATTCTATTCGCTGCATTTTCAGAATAAAGAACTACTTTGTCTCCAGTTTTTCCATCAGGATATCGAATCCCTATATAGCCTTTCTCTCTAATAAATGCTTCTATTAATTTTTTATCGTTAGCTGTAATTTTACCTTTGAATTTAGGGTTAACTATTTTTGCTATATCGTCTAGGGTTTTATAAGAAGAAACCAGATCTAAAACCAGGAGGTCTTCCTTTACATCGCCATAAAGTTCTACACTTCCAGCAGGACCAGGGGTTTCTTTTGTGGAGAAGTAAACACCTTTTCCAGCAGGACCATCTTCCATCCCTTTAAATCCACTTTTAAGTTTAGTCTCTGCGAATTCTTTACTTACTGTTTGTCGAAGAACTGTTCCTTCGTCTAAAGATTGTGCCATGAAATCTCCAAACCCTTGTTGTAATACCTTTCCACTTTGTCCCCATTTTCTACTGATACTTTGTAGGGCTATATCTAATTTCAACTGATCTTCCATTGAGGCTAATAATCTTTGACCAGCCTTAACTTGTTCTGCTCCTAATGCACCTTCATATGAAATAGCGTTTTCAGTAAGAGTTTGAAGATTGACATCTCTATGCCAAATCAAACCAGCTAGTCCAACTAAATCATCTTGAGAGCGAAGGTCGCCTTGTCTAGCACGTTCGTAATAAACGATGGTTTCTTTAGGGTCTAATCCCAAATCAATTACATTTTTCTTTCCTAGTTGTTTAATTTGTGCCAAGTTAATACTTCTTATTCCAGTTGCAGCAGCCCTGTCACCAACAGCAGTTTGAAGTATGTCATTAAATACTGAGTTACCTTTGATTATGTCTTCTTGATCACGAGGAATGTATTCAGTTTTTCCAGAACGACTTCTTAATCTACGAGACATTTCTGCTGGATCATTTCCACCTTCGATGGTTTCACCCATTACATCTTCAATACTTCTCTCACCATTAGCTAGCTCTTCTCCTCTCTTTTTCATCCCATCAATGAAATCATCAGGGTCCATTTCAAGAATTAAACCTTCATCAGTTTGAACAGCGAAACCACCGTTTCTTGGTCCTCGTTCTGCTATCTCACCTTTACGAGCTGCTTCAAATAATTCGTTCCATGTTGTATGTTCGTCACTGAAAACATTAAGTACTGCTCTAATAATTTCTGCCATCTTTTCTAATGGTTGCGCCCATGTTGTACCTTTTTTATATTTAGATCTAATGTCAGTACGAGACCAAGCACCAAAAGCCCAAGCTTGAAGCTCAATATCTTTTAGCCCTTTAAGTTTTGTTTCAGCTAGTTCAGGATAGGCTTCTCGAATAAGTTGTCTTAACTTAGGGGCTGCATTATGTAATACTTTAAGTTCAGCTTTAGTTAAGAATTTCCTTTGAAGTCGATGGAAAGATTCGTGATAAGCAGCATTTAGACCAAGACTATATTCAACGTATCTGCCACTAGAAATCATTGATACAGTTATCAAATCTTTTTTAGTGTCATATCTTGCTACGGTACTTTTCTTTTTCCGACCCACTAAAGAAGGATCATGGCCGTAATTTGCAACATTTTGTGCTGTATATCTACTAGTGAGTTCTCTTGTAAAGTCAAGGTTAACATCTGAACCTGCAATTCTAAATATTGCATCTTCTATCTTTTGCCATCCTTCTAAAGATATTCCCATTGCTGTATCCCACTCCACCTGCATTGGTGAGATGCCTTTTTGTATAAGAATATCTTCAACGCTTTTACCTTTATTTCCCTTACGAGGAAGTATTGGTAAATCTAACTCTAGGTCGTCTTCACGCAGTAAGTTCTCTGCTGTATTTGGATCTTTAGGATCAGTTAGTTCTTTATATCTTCTAACCCATTCTCTTCCTTGTTCTTCGACAACATCATCTAAACCTCGTTCTGGATCATAGAACCTTGGATCTTCCATCTCAAGATCCCAGTCACTACCTGCTTTCCAAGCGTTAGTATCTTTTAAGTTATAGACACTATTTGCACTATAGTTTTTAGCAAGCGTGTCATAGATCTTAGGAGCGTGCTTAAGAATAAGAGCATCATCAAAACCTAAGTCGAATAAGAAAGCTAGATATTTATGATTAGCTTTACTTGGATTATGATTTGATTGCTCTACATAAAGAGGTCTTGATTTAGCAGGGCCACTACCAGTTCTTCTTTTAGTAACAATATAAATAGCTCTATCAACATCAGATTCAAATTCAATACTCATCTGCCTATAACTAGGCTTGGCTCCTTTTATTTCAAAACCAAAGGTAGGACGTTCTATTAAAGGACTTTCAATAGGTTCACTCTTACCACCTATCTCATCAGGAACTCCTTCGATCTGAGCTTTCTTCTCTAGTTTTAAATCTCGTCTAACTGCATCTACTCCTTCATAAGCTTTCTCTAATCTGATTCGTGCTTCATCTGTTGGATTTAATTGGAAGATCTGTTCATCTAATGAGTCCATAATTTCATCTGACTCACGAAGAAGTTCGTCTATATTTTTTAACGCATCTTTTGCATTTTTTAAATTTTCAGTATGAGATTTTTCAAGAGCATCCATCTCATCTATTAGATCTTTATATTTTGGATTTGCCCTTAGAGATTCTTTTATCTCTTCAGCAGTCATAGAATCTACTTTCTTCTGAGCATCAGCTTCTATCTCTTCAAGTGTTTTTTGAGAATCTACTGTTTCTTGTGCCTTCTTAATTGACTCGCCTAAGTCTTTTATTTGTTTTTTCTCTTTATCAAAAATACCTTTTTTAATTTTCTCTGCACCTGCTCTTGACTTAGTAACTTTGTCGAAGTATGCCTTAGTAACCCAGCGTCCGTTATATCCTCTTACTTTATTTTTATCAGTTGGATGAGGCTCACCAGGTTGTATCTTCTTACGACCTCTTGCTTGTTTTTCATCTACTTCTGGACTACGAGGAATATCCTCAATTTGTTGTCTAGTTATACCTATAGATTCTAATTCCTTATCAGTTGCTTCATTTCCTAATCTTCTAATGTATTCCAGTAATTCTTTCTTCGTTAACTTATCTGGATTTATACCTTCTAATTCTTCAGCAAGAGTACGTGGTCCTTCTAGTTCTTCTGGCTTAACAGCTTGAGCACTATCTAAAAGAACCTTTGCTGTTTTATCTGTTTGTTTTTCTGCTTTAATTTTTGCTTCAGTCGCTTCTTTTACTTGAAGATCTAATTCTCTTTGTGTCCCCTTTGGTTTGATAATTTCTTCAGGTTCAGTTTTCTTAGTACCAGTAACTCTTTCAGTAGGAATTACTTGATCATTTTTAACTTCAGGTGATGGACCTTCTTTCGCAAGCTCAATAGCTTTCTGTTCATTAGCTCTTAACTTATTTTCAAAAACGATATCAGCAATTACATCAGCAGTTTTCTCACTTAACTCATCTACTTTTTTGTTAACACGACCAGGAAGCTTTTGTAAATTGGCAGGTATATTTCTGATACTGCCTCTGAATGCTTTAGTTAAAGGACCACCAAACTCTCCAAGATTTCCAAGGATAGGACCATATACAAACATATCTCTTTTCATATTTAAAATTCTTCTATCTTCATTTGTCATTTTTCTTCCATGCTTCGCCTCGAAATTTATTTCGTCACTTGGATCTAACCCAAATAGTTCATTAGTTGGAAAAGTAGAAACTTCAGATTCAGCAGCCCTTGATACGAGAGCACTTTCTAAAGCAAAGTCGGTAGAACCTTTTAGTATTCTTGCTCCAGCAGTTTTTGATCTTGCAACAAAACCTGCCTTTGTCCAATATCCAGACTTCAATGGATTTGCAAATACTCTTGCAGCATTTGGTCCATGAGCCGCAACATTTAATCTTGCACTAAAAGGCTTTAAAGAAGATCCAAATGCTCTGTTATTAGCCCAAGCGAGTAGAGCTATTGGTATTCCATATCCTAGGAAGCCACCAACTATTCCTTCTCCATGTTCTAATTCGCCTTGTTCCCAAGTAATACCACCTTCTTCATCAACAGTATTTCCAAAGTATTTAGCAACTCCAGCAAGTTGTCTATTTTGTGTAGCTCCATAATCACCTGTTGGACCTAATGTATTGTTTGGATTCTTTTCATTGTGTTCTGTTAATGCTTTCTTGATTGCTTCGACTCTTGTTAAGGCAGGATGCTGAACCAAGGTTGCTCCAGAACCTTTGGTATTCATTAACTGAGTCAGCTCTTCTTTACTTTTCCTTTCTGTTGTCCAGTTTCTCCCAATTGCTGCATTTCCTATTTGGCTAAGTAAACTTTCATCTTTTAAAATATTGTCAACATTTTCAGGAAGAAGATGTGAAGGATACTTCAATCCTGTAGTTAAAGAATAAACATCACCATTCTTTAGTCGTAACCATGTTTGATCTTTCTCGACAGGTAATCCATCCATCCCTTTGTATTCAGGGTTGTGTCTCCAGTTATTAGGATCTACGAATTGGTTCCAATACATATCTCCTTTACCAAAGCCACCTTCATGTGACAACAGACCTAAGTAATCGGCTCCAATTTCTTGGAAGATAATGCGACCAGCTTCTGAAGTTGTATTAGCTGTCCATTCTTTAGCTGCCTTGAAAGCCCCACCTGTTTCTGTTTCCGCTTCTCTATTTTCTTTTTGTTCCTTAGTTAGATATTGATCACCATCATCATCTTCTTTAGTATCACTAGTTTTTACAGGGGTGGTAGTTTCTTGTTCATCATAAGAAAACTGCTCAGGAAGATCATTAAGATCTATTCCTTTAAGCAGATCTGAATAATCAAATCGTTTAGATTCTTCCTTCTTGTCGTCTTCATCGACATTAGAAGCTACAGCAAAACTCATACCCTTAGATCATTTTTCTATAGTTTAACCTTGTCTAACGCTTCTAGGAATCCTCGTAATTCTTCCGATACCGTTCCACCATGCTTTGTTATTTGTTGGATATAGAATTCAGAGAGTGATCTGCCAGTAGCTTTTAGCATTAGAGCTATAGGTTTACTAGGGGTTTTAGTCTTAACAAGATTCATAAGTTGAGCGTCTGTCTCTAGATAGTTAAACATTGGTTGTTTGCTATCCATCGCTTTAGTTAGTTCGTTGATGTCATTAGGTTGAGGATTTTTTATATCACCTTTAAGCCATTTGTTTTGCTTCTCAAAGTCTTGAATACTTTTATAGGTAGGTGTAATAACTTCTGACTTTAATTCACTTCTATATATCAACCCTAAGTTCTCTCTTGTTATTGCATTGTGCAAATCAGCAATTATCTGTTCACCTGGCTTACCTTCCTTCAACCCTTTAGCAATAATTTCATTTGCTAAATCCATTCCTTTTCTTTTTGCACTATATATCATTTTCCTTTCTGGTCTAATATCAGTTGGGTCATCACCGTATGAACTATCATCTCCTGCTTGCAGCATGAAATCATTTGATGCAATATTAATCAATGCTTCAGCTTCCTCTATAAAATCTGATGATGCTGCTTTTTTTAAATTACTAAGTTTATCTCTTTGTTTTCTTACAAATTCCAAGACATCTTTATTATGACTATACTTATCCTCCATTAATTCTAGCTTCGCTTCTATCCCCCATATTTTACTGGAATCAGTTGCGGCAGCTAGCAAGCTACGACTTATTTGTATTTGTTCATCAGCAATAGTTGCATCATCAGTGGATTGATAATCTTTAATTAGATCATTATAATGTCCAATAACTTCACCTTGTATATCAGCATCAACTTGTGAATTAATGGCATCCTTTTGATAAGCCTTACTTAATGTTGCAATTAATTCACGAGCTTCACTAACTTTACCTTTCTGAAGCAAAGGAAGAACTTGCTCTTTAAATTCTTTATTAGCACGTTCTTCTCCTTCATTCTTAGCAAACTTATCATTCTTATTATCTTGATCTAACAATTCATTCTTTACATCAGCAATAATGTTTTTTATTTTATCTTCTCCACCAACACCAGGTTGATTGATCCAACGTAGATTTTCATTTACTTTAGTTAAAGGTTGATCGTCATCACCTAATACAACCTCACCATTCTTCTTAACAACGATATTTCTATTAGCCGCAGGACCAACAAACAATCCTTTAATTGTATCTAGTAGAACTTCTTCATCTTTTGTCTTATTATCACTATTTAAGAAGGAAGCAGTTATACCTTCAATTAATCCTTTCTGTAATAAAGCTCGTTCTTCTTTCGTAGCTCCTGGTAATAAAGGAGTTAACATATCTAATAATGTTTGTATATCTTTTGTCGCTGCTGCTGATTCCCCATTAGCAATCATAGGGCCAACCTTTGCTAAGGTTAAAGTCTTCTGTGTTTCATATGAATTAATCTGATAAGCATGATGTGCTTTGTCTTGTCTTTTTATATCAGTAGCTCTACTAGTAACTAGAGTTGGCTTGACTTCTTCATATTCGAGAGGAGTTAAAGCATTGTCACCGTAAACTGTTTTGCGATACCATTCTTTATATATAGGAGAAGTAGAAGGAATAGATGCTAATGAAACCTCCTTCCCGTTCTCATCAGTTACTGTGGCATTTTCTGCTAACTTATTTATATTTAAAGCTCTATCTCTAACTTCATTTCTATTATTAATAGAGGATAAATGTCGCTCTACTCTTTTATTATTTCCTATCTTATTTAATAAATCCTTTGCACCTGAACGTTCCGCTTCTGAATATTTATATTCATCGGAATCTTTTTTCTTATCATTTATTATTGAATCTAATCGAGCACTAAGTCGTTTAAGAGACTTGGTTCCATCTACATCTTCATCATCTTCATCAGGGATCTCTGGTTCTGGGTATTGATCAGCTATAGATTCAGCTTCTTTTCTAGCTAATTGTTCAGCTTGAGTTGCATAAGCTAATCCTTGTGTGACTGCTGTATTCAGATTTGTATTAAGAGTTCCAAGAACATTTGCAAGTTCTCTGAAGTTTCCATCTGCATGTACTTGTGGAGCATCAGGAATAACAGTAGGTCCACCTATTATTGGAGAGGCTGGAGTCTTTAGAGTAAAACCACCAGGCTTTGATACAGGAGCTGGCGCACTAGGTTTTAGTGGGAAGCCATCACTAGATAAAGCAGCACTACCACTACTACCACCGATACCACCAGTTAATCTCTTGGCAGTTTTACGGTCAGTAACACCGCTGCTTTTACCTAATGAATAACGTCCCATAATTAACCTAAGCTTTTATAGTGCTGGTATTTTTCCCAGCCACCTTGAGCACCAACACCCGCACTAAATCCTTTCAAGCCAGCACTAAGTAGTGCAAGACCTGTATTACTTTTGATTAGCGGTCGAGCAATCGGTCGAGCTGGATCAAGCCACGTTCGTTTCAGATATCTTTGTTGACCTGCTTTCGTTGATGCTGATGCAATATTCGCTCTTCGGAAATCATCTGCTGTTTTTCTACCAACAAAAGCAAATCCTCTATCTACATTAAAATCAAATTTCTTTTGTTTAGTAACAACATCATCAATCAAATTAATAATACTATTCCCTTCTCTACCAGCAGCTAATATTTTTCCTTGTGATTCTAATGCAGCAATACTTGACTCTTGTTTCTTAAAGGCAGCGGCTTCTTCTTCTTCAAACCAACGTGTATTAATTGCAGCGTAGTCTTGTTCTAATCCTCTATCTGCTAAGTAATCAGTCGTATCAAATTGCAAATCAGACATTTGTTTTTTTTGCTCTTCTTCTGTATTTCTTACTTTTGTCTGTAATTGAGCGACCTCAAACCGAGCAGTATCATTAGCATTTGCAGCTTTAATCGCAGCGTTCTGAGCAGCAACATTTTGCTGGTGCTGTATAAAGCCAAGTCCTGCTGACAGGACACCAACAACAATACCGACCGCTCCACACATGCGTTAGATCCTCACGAACTCATAGAAGAGGCGACTCTCTGGCCCCCACTGTGGATACTTTTTGATGAAGGTAAACCCCATCCACTGAAGCCATTTAATGTGTACTTCGTTTCTAGCATCAACTACGTTAAATAACAAAGGATACTTTAATTGTAGTTTAGCGAGTTGTCGTCTCGATTCACCTAAGAACCACCATTTATCTTTTTTATCCTTTACCATTCTATCGCAACCTAACATCCAAATCCTACCAGTATTACCACCTTCAGGAACAACTCCATAAGCTCCCATTAAATATCCATTCCTACTAACCATAGTCATACAAGGCTTACTCATAAAGAAACAATAGAGAAGACCACTCTTGGGAGTATCACCTGACTGAGCTGCTATTTCATCAATATCTTCTTGTCGTAAATTTTCAGAGATAGTTCCAATCTCCGTAATTGTTGAAGGTTTTATATAAGATTTCATTACAATCTTCTTGTCCTTGTATGCAAGAATCCTTCCCATTCTGCTGATTGAAACCGACAAGGTAGTGGACTACTACTAACAATTTCAACTTTAGTATCTATATTTCTAGCCATGACAGGAACTTTAAAAGACCCTGTATCTAAACTAGGGCTACCTAATAATGGTGGGCTAGTACCTAATGAGATTCCATTGTAAGGATAGGTTTGAACATCTCTACCAGCAGGTGTGATCTTCAATTCAAAAGCTGAAGTTTCATCAAAGATGACTGACCAGTTTCTCATTTGTAAATATGGGCCAGCGGCTACAGCTATACCACCACCTTGAGGTTCTTCTTTTAAATAAGGTGTACTGAATTCATAAGTCATGTCATATAACTCACCAACATAAAACTTCGCTCCTGTTAAATCTCCTAATACAACCATCGTTCCATTACTACCAGCTCCACCTGTAAGAGTTTCACTAGTTGGCATGATGACTTGACCATGACGAATAGTAATTAGATTTTGATATGTATAAGTATGTGCAGTTGATGTAGCAGTAACAGCAAGACCTACTCCTTCTCCAATCGACTTACTCCATAGGTGAGAAGGGAACCCGTTGATCGTTACATTGTCAGAACTATTACCTGTTGTTCTTGCATTAGTTGCAACACCTGTACTATTAACACTTAAACCACCTGCATCTCTAATAGAAACTGCTGTTCCATTTGAAGGGGCGGAAGTAGGAAAGTTCTGTTTATCTAGATAAGCTTCTGTGTCATATCTTCCTACTACTGCCATGATCCCTGTTTTAGATATGGGATAAGGAAGAGTAATTGTTGACTGTGTTCCTAATCCTCCAGGGCTTGTAACAGCAATAGAACAATTTGCCTCTGTTGTTTTCCTATCTAATAACAACTCCATTGAAGTTCCTGAATCTACAGACTCTGGACGTAATGAAGTCTTTTCTAAATAAACACCATCAGAATATTGAGTAACAATATATAGATCATTATCTAATGTGAATGTACCAAGGATTGTTTTCTCTCCTTTTACTTCCCAGTAAGACCAAGCTGATTGTAGTTTTTGATCTTGCTCGAATAGAAATTTATATAAATAGATTCTCTTTGGTTGATCTTTGCTTAAAGCAATGATTGCTTCTTCTGATACTGATGAGACTAGGTTAATTAAATTGCTAGGGATATATCTAGGAACAGAGGCTGTAACTTCTGAAGTATCTGGAACTGAACCTGTTACATCAGGTAAGAAGTATTCACGTAAACCACTGAACTCTCCTTTAGGAAGAGGGAAGAAACAAGTACGACCTACTGCAATTGGATCAACTCCTGTATCCATTTCAAACCTAGTCATTGCAGTAATAGTTGCAGTTGATGGAGTAAGTGGAGCTGCAACACCTGAGCTACCTGTATCTAATCTGAACTGACCAATACGACTGAAGAGAAGAAGTGTATTCGCAAAAGATAAACTACTCACCAAGATATTTACATCAGTACCACCTGCGTTTAAATCAATCGGATCACTATCAACAACTGTTTGTACTGTCTCAGGCCAGAATCTTGCATAGTCAGCAGCGGCTGAAAGAATTACTTTTTCATCTGCTAGAAAAACTAATCGGTTTCTAAATACATTTATACTTTGAATCTCCTGACCAACGAAAGAAGGGTTACTTGCAGTTGTTGCATCACCTGCTATTCGATGTGACCATGTATGTTTTTTAAATGTAAATGTTCCATTGTCTTCTCTCACTAAAACGTGAGGCATAGTATCAGCATCAAACTGATAAACGATTGCAGGAGCTACTGTCTCTCTCCATATACCTTCACCGAATCCACTACTACCAGCGGATAATTCAAACTTCACATAGTAATCATCTAAAGAAGTAGAGGTAGTTCCTTGAACTTTAATAATATGGCCATGTTCAGCTCTAGTAGGTAGATCAGTAATGCCATCAACAACAGCCTTGACAACTTTTGTATCTAAACCAGTCGTGTCATCTGTGCTGGTTAATGTGTAATCGCCACCGTCATCCTTAGTTATACGGATAATGAAATCATCATTGGTAACAGTAAAGCCAGAGATTGTATTTAATGCTGTAGCTAAGCTGTTGGCAATGGTGACTGTGCTAGCTGTTCCACTTCCTGCTGTTGGTGTTGTATAAGTTTTAGCAGTTCCGTTAAGTGTAACTGTGTAGGTTGTATTTAAGTTAGCAGCTTTAATAAAGACAATCGACTTAGTTCCAAATGTAGGAGAAGTAGTACTCCCCATTGCAACTGTCTTCTCTCTATTGTTAATGAATGAATAGTCAGCAATACTTGTTAGTCGAAATTTGTTAGCAGGATCAGAAGTGTTAGCGACATCTAAGTAACCCTTACCATCAGGAAATGCAACTGTTTGCTCAGCTCCATCTAATCCAAATACTTTTAAATCTCCATCCGTAATTAAGACAATATATCTAACAACTCCATCTCTATCTACTACATCTATGAATGGTCTTGTACTACCTGCACTACCAGTAAATAACTCATCAACATGTGCGAAAGGAGGACGTTTCTTTAATCCTTCTACCGAACTAGGCATACAGTTCACAACTGACTCAGCTTGCGATGCAAGTCTTAAGGCAGGTGGCTGTTGACTTACCCCGTTAATAAGGTTTGGGATGGCAGTGCTAACTAAAGGCATGGGCTATCGAACAAGAGCACGACTAGGTATGTATGTTTGGAATACACCTGTATGATTTGGATTACCTCTTAACATATTATGTTCACTCTTAGTTGTTTCTTCTTCTAGGAATTGAGATCTAGCTTCTGCCTCTGCTGTTAAGTTAATAGATCCTAAGTCTGTACTTCCAACGATTGATTCTTGAAGTTGTCTTCCAGCTCTAGTCATTATGTATTGATGAGCATGTTCAGGAAGTTCATCCCAATCAAGCATGTAAGTTACATCTGCCTTTAAGTCTTCGGTAAAGACAGAGGTCTGACCACGCCTGTCATATAACTTAGTATTCTTTTGAATAACATCTAAGTCAGGGAACTCATAGATGTCTACTACTACTCTGCTTACATTTGGACCAACAACAATTTCATTGCTTGAGTTTCTTGTCAGTGTTACTTCATAGTCAGTATTGAATGACCATCCCTCTGCCTGTACTTGACGACTGACATTAGTAAGTGTGTCTTGTGCTTGCTTGGCTAAACCAAACTGACCACTAAGACTATTGACAGGTGCTTCACCCATCATTTGCAGTACTCGATTAACTGCTTCTAATTCAGTAGAACGTGCTAGTGGCATAACAAATAAAAAAAAGAGGGGGCCATGCTCAGACCCCCATGAAAGAAATTAGCTGGTAGCCCAGTAGATTTCGATTGCACAGTCAGGACGTAGAACGCCAGTACCGTGAGCCATCGAACCAACCATGAATGTTCCCTGCCATAAAGCATGAACATCAGAGCCGGTTTGTTCCATCTTGAGATCCATCAACTTAACAGTACCAACAGCTTGCTTGTTGAATACAAGACCAACACTGTCAGTGTAATCAGCGTGATAGGTGTTGTTCTCACCTGTTACTGCTGATCTGTTTGTTGTTGGTAGATGGTTGGACTTGATGATGCTGATACCAGCAACCTTCAAGACTGTTCCATCTGCGTATGCTCCAGATCCACCCCAGTCTCTGTTGAGTACATCAGTTGTTTGAGCCAACTTATAATATTCTGTTGGGCCTAAGACGAGGGTACGTCCCTCAGCAGGAACATTGTTAATGTCCATCTGCTCAGCCGCTGACCACATAGCAGCTACAAGGTTTGCACCTGTAATAGCAGCTTTGTTTGCAGCAACAATCTTGATCCGAGTACCACCAGGTAGGTCAGTGTTGAAGTTAGTACCAGTACGTGCAGCTTGAGCAATAGTTGCAGCTACATTCTTATCAAAAGTGTAAGCTAATGCGTTGCCCATCTCAGTTGAGTACTGAGATCTTACATCATAATGATTCTTAGCCTCGTCTATGTCTGCAATGAAAACATTACTAACAAGTTTGTCATCTATGTTGATAACAGCTTCAGCATGTTTGATTGCATTACCTGTTAGCTGTGTGCCTGGCGTATGGTAGGCAGTTGAGCTGAGTCCGATAATTGGAAATTGTGCTGATTTGCCTGATGAGATAGTTCTTACAGTATGAAGACTCTCGAACACCGTGGCTTTACGGAAAGCAGAGAGAACCTCTCCACTAAAAACCTTGAGGAAGAGAGCGTCATAAGAAGTACCTGTCGCATTGACAAGACCCAGCCGTGAGCTGGTGAAGTTAGCCATAAAGAATAAAACCTAGAAAAAAATGAGTGCCTGACCTCAATTCTTTCCACACTGGGTATCCTTCGCAAAGGGCCGTAGCTTCAGTGAATCGGTCTAGGTATCTAAATGATAACTCTTATATGACATTTGATCTAGCAAGTTTACTTTCTACTTTCTTTCTAAAGGCAGGATCAGATTGATAAAGAGGATCATTCATTGCTGCTACAACCTGAGCCATTGATTCATATTTATCGGCTGGTCCTTTAGCAGCTTTACCTCCAATTAATCTAGGTTCGATGTTTGCTTGAGCTTGATAACGACTTTGTAAACCACCGATTACAAGTCTGATTTGATCAAGATCTGTTGTCTTAATTGCACGATCAAAGGCTGCTTTCTCTCCATCTGTTAATGCAGTAGCAGCCCAAGTGATCATGTCATCGTAAGCCTTCTCACCTCCAAACTCTTGTTTGATATCTAAAACTTGTTGAGCTGCAAGTTGAGAATCTTGTGTCGCTTTAAATTGAACGCCTTCAAGATAAGCGTCCACCATATCTTTATTAAAACCTGCCTCATTAAGGGAGGTGTAATCCTCTTCCGTTAGCTGACCTGTCTGTTGCCAACGATCATTCATTCCACCGAAGTCAATACCTGCCTCTTCAAAGCGACCACCAATAAAATCTCCATAGATTTCTTTTGCGTCACTTGTAGTTTCAGGTTGTTCTTCTTCTGATTTGGTTTCTGTCTCAGTTGTTTCAGCAGTGTCAGTAGGTTCACCCTTACTTAATTTCTGTTGAAGTTCCTGATAACCCTTCTCTAAATCCTCAACTGATTTGTATTTACCAGCGAGGAGTTCAGCAGATTCAGATGTGGATTGTTCAGCCTTTTCAGATTCCTGAATAGCGGCTTGATCTTCTAAGGATAAAGCTGGGGTTGGTTCATCCTTAATAGTGATTGAATCGGGCATGGTCTGTGTTGTGAATTACTTAATGGTGATATGTCCAGGTCTATCGTGAATGACCTGTGGCTTCTTAGGTTCTTCTGGAGCCTTAGTGGATTTCTTAGGCTTCTCTTCTTTGACAACTAATTCCTTTACATCCTTATCAGGTGGTGGAACTTCTTTAGGCGGTGTCGCCTTGGGTATTGGTGGGGCCGCTGGGGACTCCAGCTTCGGTGACTGCTGTGGGGAGGGCGTTTGGGACTCCTCCTTCTTCTGTTGACTGGGGGCCATAAGGTGCTCCTGGTTGGGTGTAATTTTTCACCAACTGTGCGGCGGCTGGTGATTGCAACAGGGAACTCATTTGTTCCTGTTGTTGCATCTTATTCTGAGCTGTTTGTTCTTCAATTCGTTCTAGTCGTAATTGCTCAGAAGTTTTAACTAAATTAGTAGTGTCAATAGATGCGCTTGCTGCAAGTCTACGCAAAGCTTCTTCCATGTTCAAGTACTGAGCCATCACCTCTGGACCTAAAGCTTGATGACCGATACTTATAAACTCAGTTAACTTATTCATATCATCACCTCTACCTATTGCTTCTAATCCTGTAATTGGTTTGGGATTAACTAAGGGTTCTCCATTCTGTTGGTTAACAGGGAACTGAGGTAACTTACCTTGACGTTGAAGAATATACATTAACCTTTTAACTAAAGGTAGTTGTAGTTCTTGGGTAAGTATGGAATACAATCCTCCGATGGATGCTTCGAGCTCCTGGCTCATATAGCGGATTTCTTCCGCAGTGACTCTTTCGCCTGGTCTTTGTATTGCGCTGTTAAGTAAGAAAGCAAACTGCATACGACCTTCTATCCGATCAATAATGTTATTAACTATCTGTAGGTCTTGACTCTTCTGACTTTGAATAACGCTGACATCATTAGCATTACCCTGAACGATTGCACCGTTTGCTGCTGATGATAATGTCCTTGGTCTAGTAGTACCGTTAGGATTAACTAAGAACAGAATCTTTGCAGCGGCTGCACTTGCTTCGAGTGCTGATTGATATAGAGATTCGAGCGCAGTTAAGTCACCGTAATAGGCTTCAACATGTGAGCGACCGTATTCTTCTGTGTCAATTCTCTCAAAGCGTAATGGAATCCAAGGGCTGCAATCTTCAGGACACATACCGTGTGTGCCTGGTATTTCTTTACCCTTTGCTTCTTGATACCAGATAGCTTTGTTATCTATAAACTTTACACATGTATAGAGTTTAATTGTTTTCTTAATAGGTCCAATATTTTCCTGTGATTTATCATTAACAGGAAGAAAATCTTCTGGTAAAGATTCAGGATAGACTTCTTCTTCTACTAATATTTCAGTAACAGTACCCATTGGGTCACGTACTACACAATATCTATCAAGATGAATAACTCTTATTCCTTCTGGGCCTACATAAAGAAGTACATTTCCTGCTACTAATAGTTGCTTGAAAGCTTCGTGCATAGAAGCTCGAGCTGACATGGTTTCAAGCATGGTCATTACAGCTTGCTCAACCTTTACTAATGCAGTGTCGAGTTCTGTCTTTATCGTTGGATCTCGTTGATCTAATTGAAGAGCCAACGAATCCATTTCTAATTTAAAGAAAGGAGTATTAGGAGGGAAAAGACTAAGACCTAAGCGTGCTGATAAATGACTAACACCTCTTGCTCCAACTGATTGATAAGGAGTTTTTAGCTTTCCATGATCTCCCATGTTGGAGTCAGGAACCAAGCTAGGTATTGTAACTTTGCTACAATCTCTTGCTCTTTGAAGGAAAGGATCTCTTGATGTGACTAGCTGTTGGTAACGAGCAGCTAGTGTTCCATCTCGATCGTCATCGTAAGGCTTACCTTGACTATCAACGTCAGTAGTTAGTGTTAATTCCATTAGGGATTAGTAATACCTAGACCAGTAGATGATTGAACTAAATTCTTATATCCTTCTCTACCTGTTTTTCTTCTATTAGTAGCAGCAATATCTAAGGCAGGGGCGGCCATGTCTGCACTTTTTTCTGGAGCTTTAGGAGCTTTCTGATCTGCTATTCTTTTCTGTTCTTCATGTCTAGCTTTCGTATAATCAAACTGTTGTTGCCAACGGACATCAGCCAACCTCGCTTGTTCCTTAGATGCCTCTAAGGATTCTCTTTGCAAAGCAATTGACGCTGAATTGTCTGAGCTTCTGCCCCCGCCACCTCCGCACATAATTAAATTTCGGTACTGTTTTGGTCAGTGTAAACGGAATACAACATTCTTACCACTGACCTTGCACCTACATAATGCCATATCTCTCTATCTTCTTCATCAGTAGAGGGACATTTCTCAGGATAAATCTCATCTAATCTCTTTAATAAAGCCTCATCAATAGGAGGCCAAAGCTCTTCATCATTCATAGTGTTGGCTCCCAAAGTTTTACATTACCTGTTGTATGATCGTACTCCCCGTCACGCAAGATACGTGTCAAGCGTGCAGTCATAATGGCATCAGCATAGGTTTTCTTCTTCTTAACATAAGCAGCGTGAACCTTAGCCCACATTTCTTCCATAGTTTCTGCGTCACCTAATAATTTTTCTGCTGTAACTGGACCGACACCAACTAAACCTTCTACATTATCAGTCTTATCTCCCGATAAAGTTTGTAACATCCAGTGTCGATCAGCTTTCTTACGAGTAACTAATTCAAGATCATCATTAGCCAAGAGAGTACAAGGAACACCTCGCATATCTTTATCAGGCGACACGATTACAGGGTTGTCATACTTCTGTCCTGTTGCAAGTAACCCCATAACATCATCACCTTCTAATCCATCAAAGCTAATAGCATGGAACTCTTTAGCTACTCTTTCTCTTATATTTTTCAGACCTAGAGGTTTACGTTTACCTAGTCGATTAGCTTTGTAATCTTGATAGATCCCATGTCTGAAGGTGGGATAATCAGAAAAGCACATGATCGGATTACCTGGACTGATGATCTGATACTGAGCAACACGATCTTCAATCAGTTGCATTGCATCACGTTCATCTAGGTGGAGGGTATGAAGATTTTCATCCCATCTAAAATCTTGTTCACATGCACAGCATGAAGAATAGATAAGCCAATCAGCGTCAATTAATAAAGTCATTAGAAGTAAGAAGACATTGGTACAGATAGACGACCTGTGTCTTGGTCGTAAAGAAGTTTGTCAACAGGGCCAGTAAATCCTGCGTGTCTATTTTTCAAACAGCGCAGTTGCATTTCACTACGTTCTGCTGCATCTCCCTGTTGATTTCGTTCACAGGAGATAACGGCGTCCGATAATTGGGCTATTGAATGTGAACCTCTTAAATGGCCAAGCGAGACTTGGGCTCCCTCCTCATGGCCTCTCCCTTCGGGGCGTTTGAGATGACTGACAAGAAACAATCCAACGCCAGTCGATTCAACAACTTGTCGAAGCTTGGTGCATGTGACATCAAGAGCACGCCTCTCATCACAGTCAGTGAGGCCACTAACGATGATGGTCAAGTGATCAATGAAGACAACATCTACACCTTCTACATTCGCAAGATATTGGATCTGTTCTACAAGGCGATCAGGGTCCATCGAACCGAAGTGGTCATAAAGAAAGAGACGTTGAGTAGCACAAAGACGATCAAAGGCTGATCGAGTTGTCTCTTCATCTGCAAGAGATGGATCAAGATGAATAGGTAGGTTGAGTTCAACTCCAACTATCCCTTGCAATGTGCGTTGAATACTTTCTTCGAGTGCGATGTATCCAATCTTTAGTCCTTGAATGAGGAAGTGATGAGCCAGCTCCCTACACATTGAACTCTTCCCTGTTCCACTACCAGCGCAGATAGTAATCATCTCGCCTTTGCGATATCCCTTTAGATATTTATCTAGTTGGGGCCAAGGGTATTTACATATAGCAGTAGCTCCAGGTTTGATTAATTCATCCCATAGATCCGCTGCATTAATGATCCCGTCTGGTCTGACGGGTGTTGCTTTCCAAAGCAAATCCCGCAACAGCTCTGCCTCTCCAGCGATGAGCATCTCATTAGCGTCCTTGCGTGGCAATCTTGCGATAGCTGCTTTTCCAGCAGGTAATACTTCAATTGCTTTTTCGGCAGCCGCCATACCTGGTTCATCCGAATCCAGGCAAAGAACAATTCGAGCGAAGTTGGATAACCATTTCAAGTTTGCAGATATATATTTGCTAGCACTCTGCGCTCCATTAGGCAATGAAACAACAGGAAAGTAAGTACCATTAGATGATTTTGTGGCTTGTGCCACGCTCATGCAATCAATTTCGCCTTCGGTAATTGTTACAAACATATTTTGTGTGCCATGTTGTCTCCATAAATGTTGACCCCATAGCTGCATGTCTGAACAGTCACCCACCCAACTGAATCTTTTGTCCTTAGTTCTTATGTGTTGAGCACACGGTTTGCCTAGTTGATCTCTAAAGGTAGAGACCTGAACAGGTTGTCCATGTCTTTCAGTTGTTCCATATCCATATAGTTCTGCTGTCTCCTTAGTGATTCCACGCTTAGTTAAAGCTTTGGAAACAATTCGACACTGATCTATAAGGTCAGGCTTTTTCATGGGAGTCACAGTCATTGGTCGTTTCTCTTTCTTTGAAGGTTGGAATTGATACCCGCAGCCATAGCAATGTGCATGTCCGTCATCGAACCAAGCAAGATTATCTTTGCTATCACACTCAGGACATGGGCCGTGTCTCAGGTATTTGCTTTTGCTTTTCATTTTTCTCCCAGTGGTGGATCAGGAGTTTTAATTCCTTGATTCTTTTTTCTGCATAGTCAATGCGTTCAGTAACGTTCATCTCTTCTCCAAGGTTTAGGCTCATGACTATCAATCACAAGGCACTTCCATTCTGGATTTTTTTCCTTGACTATCTCAACTGCCTTAGCTGCTGATGATGCACGTTGGAATACAAGAGTGGCCTTGTCATCTTTTTTATCAGGGTCAATAACCTTGATGGTGAACACTTTGATTTGATTAGCAGAAATAAAAGAAGTCTCTTCTTCTGCTATTACTCTTTGTCGTTTAGTCATACCAAGATGAGGGGATAGTACCGCTACTCCAAATGAATCCATGCCTTGTAGCCCAAGCTCCATAGGTAATAGATTTTTTGGCACGGCTGATTTTATCTTTGGCGTTTTGGAAGCACATCCTTATATCAAGTTCAGGATGTTGCTCCTTAACGCATAGCATTTTGCGCCTGTCCTGAGCAGAAAAGAATCCTTTCAGTTCTACTACTATCCCATTACCAAGAATGAGATCAGGTGTGTACTTAGCTTGAATTACATAGTCAAGGACTATCGGTTCATAACTAAAGGGAAGGTTGCGTTGTTGAAGGCTGGTAGCTACACCAGCCTCAAACTTACTACGATATTTAGAAGTCGGATGCGTCCTCTTCCGTTGAGGAAGTCGAGACTTCGCACGCCCCTTGGAAGTTCCCTTCCGTTGCTTCAAAGCCATAACTTGTGGAAGATTTTGTGTATTCTTTTAGGTCAATAATTTGTGCAGCTAAAGGTTGAATCTTTATTCCCACCCCAGTAGAAGGATGGTTATAAGGAACAGCTTCAAACGAGATGCGACCAGTGGAGCCAGGTCCAATCTTGTCTACTCTCTTCTTCATCTCTTCAGACAATGGCTTGCCTTGAGCATCAAAGAGTGCAGGTGGAGTGTTCTCCCATACTGAGCCATCTTTTCTTTGACCTGATACCTTGCGTTTCATCTTGATATAGAAGACAGGCTCTCCTTCTATGTCGTCATAACCAAAGGAAGGAGGTGCTGACTTCCAATTCTTTTTGTTTGGATCAGCTTCTTTGCATTGTTTCTGGAAGCGAGTTAATAATCCTCCAAGCTGTTCTTCCATTTCACTAGCTTGATCGGCTGGGATAAGTGCAGTTACTTTCCACACTGCCTGTTCATACTTGGTGTCAGGTGTGACAAGCCATGCGTACTGATACTTACAAGTTGGTGTTGTGAGTTTGAGTCTTTCAAATTGTTGTGCAGAAGTCATGTGATGAAATAGTTAGAAGTTTGTACGGAAGTCAGATCAAGATCACCAAGCTCAGGCTTAGGTAATAGTTCATCCTTCCTTTGAATCTGTTGGGTGAGCTGTGTTGTGATTGCTGTGAACCAATCCCCTGAATACATATCAGAGAATGATTGCCTAACTGCATCCCTTAGCTTGCTCATTTCTGAGGGAGTAGTGGCAAAGCAATCGTGTACCCCACCTATATTCTTGACACCTAGAGCTATTGCTTTGAGTGTCGAGAATGACATGTGACTTGAGTCAAATGAGTGGACTACATTCGGGCTAAGTGCATTAGCCATCCGACCTGAATCAAGATCGTCTTGATCTATATTTGTTCTGATGTCCATGTGAACGTCAGATAAATACTTGAGTCGGATGCGTGTTTGCTTGACGTTCTTGTACTCCTGATGAACTAACAAACCTGATGGTGTTGTCCACTCAAGAGGGATGTTGTCCTTACCAGCAAGACGACCAAGTTTTCTGAACCACTCCATTGCTTTGACGGCTGGGTTAATCAAAGCTGTTGTCTCTTTATGTAAGAGCTGTGCCATGAAGTGCATGGTTGTCATGGCTCCAGGTTTAGTAGTCCATGTTTTACCAGCGAATAGATCTTTCGATCTCTTCTGAGCCCAGTCATAACAGTAGTAGTAGAAGGCAGTAGATGTAGCTGAGTAAGGACTAGTCATCACGCACGGTTTGGCGAGCGACCTATCTGGCTCAAGCATTAACCACTTCCTTGCTCGTGGATCTTCACTCTTTCTCAATTTCTTAAGGACACTGGTCATTACTTCGGAGTAAATATCCTGTGGCCTATCACTTGAGATGAGGTTGACTGATCTGCCCATGTCCTCTGACTTGAGGAGGGCTGCATAATGTTGGATACCTGAGCACGTGCAGTCCAGCATTATGGGCAGGGTGCATTGATAACCCCAGCCATGTTGTTTGAACTCTTTATAAGTACGAGCGAAAGCAAGAAAGCACCAAGGCTTATCAGCTCTCATCCAAAACTCAGAGTTCAACCACGGGTCATTACCTGCCCCAGTAATTAATTGTTCATGCTCTAGTACCCAGTCAACACGAGTCTGCCAATCTGATTTACCTAATCCATAGAGGTTAGCCCCATGTATTCGTAACCAATTGAGTTCCTCTTCTGTGTTGATAGGTGTGCCTTCAGCAAATAAGAGAAGCGACCTTGATACATCATTACCTTGTGGGTTGAGATAAGGAGGGCGGTAATAGTAACGACCTCTGAAATCAAGGGACATAGGGAAATAAAATTTCTCTTCATCCTTGAATCTGCGTGCAACCCATAAGGTTTTAGCTTGACCTATGCGTGCGCCTTTGGTCTTGTCATTTCTCTCATGTATTTGCTTAGCTCTTTTCCTCCACTTGAATACACCTGGATCGTCTTCATCTAAGTGCTTAGGAAATGGAGGGACAGGCCATCCATCTCTAGGAAATAAGCACCCAATTTCTAGGTTGTTGTCATAAGCATGTTCAACCTGATCAAGCATCCAGTTATTAACCATCCAAGCTACTGATTGATGGACATTTGCTGCCTTGATAAAAGGTTCATCACCTTTACAGTTCTTAGCTACGAGTTCATCATTACTCTTCAGTAATTTGAGGGGTAATTTGTAGTACCCACCATCAGGCCAAGGTCTAGGTTCAATCACCATCGGTAGATAGTTAGGTGTCATCAATTCTTGTTGTGCTTTAACATCCTTAATCCATGCCATGCACTCATCGGTTGCTTTAACTACCCGTCTTGCAGGTTTATAACCGTGGTCCTTGACGATTTGAATTAAGCCTGTCTCTTTAGCAATCAACTCAATAAGAAATACACCTGATGCCATCTTTTCCTTGGGCTGCCAGTTATCAGTCCACTTCATGTGTCTGATGGCTGCCATCTTGTGTGCTTTACGATTACGACCACGCTTGAATTTAATTAGTTCATCTTTCGATGCACGATCAAGCATGGTTTCAATCCAAAGCTTGTCTGCTAAGTCCATAGCTACTGAGTGCAGCGTTGGACATGAGCTAAGACTGTCGATAACAGTGCGAAGTGAACACGCTGCTACCTGTTGAGGTGGTAGGTGAATGATCGGAGAGAGCAAAGCAAAAGATCTACCTGCTACTCCCTTCTCTATTTTCTTTCTGATAGCTCGGAGATGGATAACTATCTGATCTATTCCATGTGCAGTGAGAGCTTCACCCCACTTGGAAAGGGACTCCATCTGTCCTCGCTTGCGTATGTTGGAGAGAAGTCTCACTCGATCGCAACCAAGCGTAAGCATCTCGTCCTCGTGAGCAAGCTCGTCTTGCAGGGTCTTCATCGGAATACCAAAGTAATTCTCGGAATCTGACTGTCACTACGTCTTAGTACTGGAATAGAGAGCGAATTCTCTAGCCCAATTTGCAGACAACCATTCTCCAATCATTGTTCTATTCAATTCAGAGATGCCAACGTCTTTAGCTTCTGCTAATTGAACGACCATCTCGTATTGAGTACGAGTAAGAGCACCTTGTAGCTTTACTAATGGAGAAGGTTCATGCTTAGGAGCTTGATACTCCTGTGTTTCTTGAGTAGTTTCTTCAGTCATGGAAATAGAATTTGCGTAAGGTTGATTCAATTAAAAGATTGTTGACTGTTGGTTCAGGAAATTCTTTTTTTAATAGACGTTGAAAATTCTTTTCCTCTATCTCTTTCCATGTTGCAGCCTCATCAGTTGGAGGCGAGTCAACAATCATTTGCCAATGCGTAGCTTCTTTAGGTATGTGTTCCCAGTTAGCTGACATTGACCAGTCACTCATGCGATAGAGAACATGGTCATCGTTGTTGGCATGTTTAGCGGTTGGTTTCTCTTTACTTAGAGGAACCCAAGGGTGATCGGACATGGTGGGTGGACATAAATTTTTCATGGAGGCCTGTATATAGGCCGTGTTGTGGATGATCAGGAAGGTAACGCTCGTCCCATATATAGAGGGCGTTCATCCTCTTCACTCTCCACTCGTTTTCTCTGATCCAGTTTCGGTCCATTGCTTAGGAGGATTCTTTAGTACATGCCTAGCGAAGTCACAATAAGCAACGGCATGTTGTGTATTTGGATGGTTTCCGAGGCTTTCACTCCACTCTCTAAAGAGGTCGTAAAGCTCACGGTTCCTGGCGTACTCACTCATAGGTAGTGCATAAAAAAAGAGGTGCATGAAGCCTTAAGTATGGTTCAGATACACCTCTAGGATTCCTATATGATACATATTGTTATCTTATAGGGTGAACAGGGGTACTAGGTTGGTTCTGTCTCATCTGTCTCATCTCTATCAATAATCCTAAAGAGAAGAACAATAGAAGGTAAATCATCAGAGACTTAAAGACATCCCACTTAGAAGGGACATAAGGTGATCGCATTGGCCCCCTATAGGTAGTCCTCTTCATATGTGGACAGTTTGTTTTTGTTAAAGCTGAAGCCTTTATATTCGGGCATTGGATGCTGCCTAAATCTTTCTTCTAGTTCCTCGTCCGTAATCTCATGGTGGAACCACTTGTCTACATAATGAGCAGTGATGTCGGCTTCAATTTGTGGATCGTTCATCTTCCATAAGCTCCTATGTTTTTAAGAAGAATAAAAAGGAGGATGCTTACGCATCCCCAGATGATGAATGATTCCATAATTATTCATTTGAATTAGATAGTTCTTCTAGTGTTGTCTTTTGATTATTAGTTAGCCCGTTGTCTAGGTGTTGACCACCTTTTCTTAGGGCTTCACTAGGTGATGTTTTTTCAAGGTCGAATGACTCTGATTCACCGTTGCAATTGACAAAGGTAATAGAAGGCATAGTTGGTAGAACCTAACGTGTTTAAAAAATCCCTCAATTAAGAGGGAAGAGCTAGGTCAGGGCTTGAACCTGACCGCCCGCCTTTACGGATTAGCTTCTTGTTCAATATCAGCAATGAAGTAATAGTGATTGTGATCGTGACCCCGCCCCTTTAGAACAAATTTAAAATGTTCATTGAAGGGCCATGAATCTATAAGGGCCTGAGCTGCTCGCTCGTGGTTCTTATCAGAATCTAGGGCCGAATCATAGCCAACCGTCTTACTCCATTTCGTTTCACTGTCCCTTGTATGTGTAGCTTTAATTCTTGAGCCCCTGTAATCAGTAGGGCCAAGGTATTTAGTGACGATACAAGGGCCAGTTAATGCTTCTAAATCCATGCTGGTAATACCTAGCGAAATGTTGAGGGTGAGTCCCTCAGAGAGGCCCGAAGGCCTCTGGGAGAGAGTCAGTTCAAGACTGGTTTTCTTAGCTCGGCATATCCTTCTTTAACCCATCGGATCAAAGATTGATAACCGCACCGTGCGTCCTTGAAAAATAAAGGACGCTCAACCATATCTTTCTTAACCCGTGGCATGATGAACCGTTTCTGAACATCACCCCAGGTCAGCTCGGATTCACAGTTGGCAACTGCTCGGAGCTCTGCAACTTGGGCTTGTGATTCAATCAATGCAGCGTGCATTTCTGCCAGCTTCCAGACCTTATTTGTGGCTGGGTTGATTTCCTTGAAGCGTGTTGCCATGTCGGTAGTACCTGACTAGGTGGACAGTTGAAGGGCGAACCCTTCAGAGGATTCTCAAGGCTGGTGCAATCCATACAGCAATAGAAACTCATTTGAAACTTGGCTTTGAGATAGGGACAAACCTACATTCATCTCTTGCTCTGCAAACTCTGTCTAGTGCATGGAGATTTCAACTCACTTGAAAATCCTGTGAAGGATTCAACTATTAATTGTCGAGGTTCGGAATGGTTGCCCCTGCGTATTAGCTGCAAGCTGGGGCGGTACTGCGGAACTGCTCGCCTAATGAACCGAGCCTCATACCGTGCATGTCACTTGATTAGAGCTCAAGTCAGTAGGCCCCTGTTGATTAAGGCTCAACTAGTCAAAGCCTGAGAGAGTCTTACAAGACCCCTCATTGATCAATATAGACCCCT
>CEOQ01020673.1_pt1 | contig 26004 bp, 24 predicted proteins | sample 361351 | NCBI WGS metagenome assembly CEOQ01 (sample SAMEA2619907, study PRJEB7988) | marine metagenome | biome: marine biome (ENVO:00000447); feature: deep chlorophyll maximum layer (ENVO:xxxxxxxx); material: "saline water (ENVO:00002010), including plankton (ENVO:xxxxxxxx)" | depth 60 m | reverse complement strand
GTGTGCCCCGGGGCGTAACGGCCACCTTCACTGCTTCGCTCTGGCGCCTGACCCACCCCGGGACGTCTGTCGGACTGCGTGGTAGTCCCTTGATTCATTCTATTCCGTCCTCAGGGGACCTTCGCAATCCGGCCACCTGATTTGCGCCACAGTTCATCCCGAAAATCGGTCCCAGTGGTCTTCGACAGGTGGTCACCCAATACGTGGTACCGTGTTTCATACTCCACCTCCGGCGTGGGGGCTTCGTCCACACGGTGTTGCCGTTTGGGCATTCTTTCCCCACATAGGGTGCTCAAGAACCCAACGGTTGCAGAAATCCTGCATTTCATCGCAATTCCGGATGAAATCCCGAACTTCCTGCAGCCAGCCTCTCAGCAATCGAATGATCCCCAGACATCACCATCTCTATGGTAAGGTTGGGCCATTTTTCCTTTGGCTGTGCCAGCCATCCTACATGTTCATGGGTCCTCCCTAACAGAGGAGGGTTCCCCGATCTGACTGACTCCAATGATTCTACAAGATCCAATACTGGATTTACCAATTCTCCTGGAAACTCTTCAAAATTTTTCATTTTTGACGACTCATTGAGTGAATCTAGAATCACTGGACTGCACCCCGGATGAGAGAAATGCTGCATCCCCGGTGCTTGGCAAATCTCACCTATTGGCCGAAGAAGTGCAGCACTCCATGGCGTATTCATGGAAAACAACTCATCCAATTTCTCCTGCTCTAGCAATTTCTGAAGCATTACAGAGGAGATATGTGCCCACCACTCATAAGGCAGGTCTTCTCTAAATCTCTGAATTATTGAGATTTCCAAATGACTGTTGTTCTCTGAACAGTCGAAAAGCCTCGACCACGTGTTAAGTTGATGTCCTAGGTCTAGTTTTCTGGCACGAGCCCTAATTTTATTCATTGATTTGTCATACTCTAATTCGGGCGTTCCTGTGATTCTTAGGAGCCACGAATAACCCAACAATGCTTCTAGAGACTCAATTGGCGGTTCTCTCAGCCAAGCCTCTACAGCCCAGTCAAGAATGTCCGAATGTGACTCTTCAGGGAGCCATGGGGCGTTTAGAATGAACTGTGATGCAAGCCATGCTGCACCTCTGTTCGCTTTGCTGGGATCTATGGCTGGCCATGAACGCAACAAATTATCTGGATCTTCACGAAGCTTTGAGGTGATTTTCGCAGAGTATAACTTGAGAATTGGATCAGTAGCCTGATCAGCCAGTTCCGAGAGCTTCTCAATAGGGAGATGGTCGACATCCATCAGAGCCAGCCACTCATGATCCAGTCTTTGCGAAATCCTCTGCCACCTGGGCCATCTGGACCGACTGGGAGAAGCAATCCAAGCAGCCAGTGGGTACCTTGCTTCCATCAGATTTGCCCACTCCTCGTCTCCTTCTGGGTATTGTGAAAGCGCCGAGCTAATGATTGAGACCATGTCCCCATCCAGTTCCTCGCGGACGAAATCAGTATCGACGTTCAACTCAAGAATGTCCCAGGGGGAAATCGTCTTTTCCTCCTTTTCCGAAATTGTAGGGATGATGCTCCCCTGCTCAACCAGCCTTACAGGGATTCTAATTCCGCTACTGGTGGAGAAGCTTAGCCAAGGGAGGGTCCTGACTCGATCTACGACAATTCGATCAAATCCAGAAAACTGTCCTTTCTCCTCATCTAAGATGACCAATCTGAGATTTGTGTGTGAAGCAACCTCGGATAGTAGATCGGTCGGCAACCCTTCACCAATTTCCAGGACCAAGGGAGCCGTTTTCTGCTCTAACGACCACCGCACTAATGCTTCAATAGCCGATCTTCCCAGGCCTCTGGTGTCCACTAGCCTGACTGTGTTTCCAGGTACCGCGAACTCTGCTCCCCCCCAGTCATTTCTGAATTTCCTCAGTGTCGACTCATCAGTCTTTACACGTCTATTTGTGGAAAGCTTGTCAGTTAGAGATTGCAGTCTCCTTTTCCTTTCATTTCCAGATAGCCTTGGGTGAGCCGCCCTTATCCAGTACTCGAGAGCTTCAAGTGGGTAGGGCTCACCTTCAATATCCAAACCCGCCAAGTCAGCCACCAAAAGTGAATTTGCTCTAGCAGACCTCAGGAGGACAGATCTCGGCAGCCTCTCTTTAATTATTGCAGCAACCGGTTGAGTAGGGCGTATATCTGGGAACTTCCCATGCGCTGAACCCATTACCCAGCTCCCTCTATGGTATGTGACCTCATCAAGGGGGGGTCCTGACATCACATCCAGCGGTACAAACCAGTCCTCCTGCGAAATAGTAGAACGAAAATCTGGATTTAGCAATTTAGCCCTCATCAGGCCAATGACGGATTTCTCTCCCAGATAAGCATCAATTAGTTCGGGTCCCGCTATCTCCGGAGGAGAGTCTAGGATCTTCATATCGCTGATGTCAAACCACCGGGGAGATTTCTCCAAGAGTAATGCCCATGCCCATGACACCCCCTTGTTTCTAGTGGATGGCATTCCTCCCAATGCTTGGTTTGTAGGACGACTGGGAATTTGCACTAATGGCTCGCTAGGTGGGGCAAGAAATCCTAGTAGTAAGTCAGACTCGTCACGAAAAATTAGACAACACCCTTGTTTGTCGAAATCCAGATTTTGTATCGAAATTACCTTTGACCATTCATCGTCCTCCAAAGCACCCCAACCCGCTTCAGTCAAACGAATTTTCGAACCACGACTTCCTGGAGGGAGATCGCTCAAAACCAACCCATCCTCCCTCATTCTTCTTATCTCAGCCGATGCGTGAGGGGTCCTAAGACCTGAATCATTAGCTAATTCTGTCACTGTTGCGTCACCTTCCGACAGTCGGGAGATTAACCTCCAGCGGTGCTTGCTCCTGATCCTCTTTGGAATTGCAGGGCGCTCGCTACGGGAAGCAATTGACATGAAATATCACCTACAAAATAAGTCACAGCATAAGATAGTAATAAATTATTTGTTTTAGTTACATTTTATTACATATTTCCACTGGAAATACCTATGGTTTCATTAATACACCAAAATACACTAGGTAAAATTGGTAAATTCTTGTCACGATATGTAACGAACAAGTCAAAGAAGATACAGAAGCGTTATATTACCACCCGCTGTCCTGTGAAAAGTGACCCGACGAGCGGGTCATGTAGAGACAATGGTGGCATCATGAGAACAACAAGACTTAGGCAAAAGATCAAGAAATTTCTGGACGACAGAGGAGAGGCAAACACGACTGAGATACTTGAGCATGTCAACTCCACTATGAGGCATGGTACCACTCCTCAACAGCTAGGCAACGTCCTTTCGAAGGACAAAGACATCCTCAAGGTTTCAACAACTAAGAGGGGAGGGGCACTATCCGGTAGGTACGAAATCTGTGTCTGGCAGGTTCGTCCAGGGGCCCTTGAAGAGAAGGTCTAAGCCTCCAAACCCTCTTCCCATTCCCCACTTCTTGCAAGGCCGTTCATCCTTGCCCGATGGGCAAATGCCTCACGGCTAGAACTATCTGAACCAGATTCGCCACTAGCCCATGTCCTTAGGGCTTCAGCCTGAAGTGCTCTTCCGTAGGAATATGACAGTTGCCATGGATGTTCAACTCCCATTTGATTCATCAAATTCAGGTGAGCAGTAGCATCCTCATCAGATTGTCCCCCCGATAGGAACACTATTCCTGGAAGATCATGTGGAACGTGAGCAGTGAGGCATTCAACAGTCATCCTCGCCACTTCTTCTCTGGAAATCTGCGAATCACAATCCTTTCCTGCGATTATCATGTTCGGTTTTAGCAGAGCACCAGGGATATGGACTCCCTGTAACTTGCATTGGGCAAAGGTCTCATCAAGGATATCGGCCGTTACTTCGTAGCAGCGGTTTGCATCGTGATCTCCTTCCATCAATACCTCTGGCTCAATAATGGGAACAAGACCCTGTTCCTGACAAATGGCCGCATATCGGGCTAGTGCATGTGCGTTGGTCGTCAAGCAGGCGCTACTTGGCAAACCATCGCCAATCTTGATGACTGCTCGCCACTTTGCAAATCTCGCACCCATTTCGAAGTACTCCTCGCACCTCTCCCTCAAACCATCTAGGCCTTCTGTAATCTTCTCCCCTTCATGATGGGCAAGCTCCTTTGCTCCTGTGTCCACTTTTATTCCGGGATGGACACCTCTGTCGGAAAGCGCATTAGGAACCGGGATCCCATCGTCCATAGATTGACGAATCGTCTCGTCGAATAGGATAACACCGCTAATTGAAGACTCATATCCATCGGTAGAGAACAGATTTGTCCTGTACGATCTCCTAGACTCGGCGGAAGCGTCTACTCCCACCGCCTCTAGCCTTTTTGACATGGTTCCATTGCTCTCATCAGCAGCCAGAATTCCTCTGCCGGGGGACACTAATTCGTTTGCAGTTTTCTCCAAAAGTTCCTTGTCCATGCTTAGTCCTCGGTCCCGGGGATGAGTTGTGGGAAAAGAATCCATCGACCTACTAAATTGGAAAATCGATAGCGGAATCAGTTGATTATGGTAGATGAGACAAAGTGGTGCTTCTTGGATTGGACTTCAATTATCTCGGAATGGACTTTGAATTCTCCATTGCCCAGGTCTTCAACTCCTGTGGTTCTACCGTCACATACTCCGGTCCCAATAAAGATCGAATTTTCGGATCTGCAAAGCTCATCTCGATCCCAAATTCTCTCAATATCTCCGTCTACCATTGTCTCAGCCCTCTCTCGGTGGCCTTCGTTCTTGAAGACAAGCCTGCCCTCGAAGGGCGCACCCAATCCCCTAAGCGCGGTAGCAGTGATGACTCCCTCCGGAGCGGCCCCGATTCCCATGAGAAGATCGATTTCCGAATTGGGGTCAGCGGCATTCAGCGCAGCCGCTATGTCACCGTCCCCAATCAATACCGGAGTCACTTCAAGTGCCTTCAAGTCACTGATCAATTGGTCATGCCTTGGTCGTTCCATAACGACAACCTGCAACTCATCCGGCCTCTTTCCTAGTGCAGAGCAGGCACCCTCTATGTTGTATCCAACATCCGCTTCCAGGCTAACTTCCCCAGAGACTTCAGCCGGACCCGCTATCTTGTCCATATAGCAATCCGGGGCGTGTAGCAGAGATCCACGTGGACCAGCAGCAAGAACTGCCATGGCATTTGGGAGATCTAGAGCAACGTGATTTGTGCATTCCAATGGATCAACTGCTATGTCAATCGAAGGTGCCGACGAGTCCCCTTGCATGGAACCAAGTGGCTCGCCAATCCAAAGCATGGGGGCATCGTCCCTCTCCCCCTCTCCTATTGCTACACGTCCATCGAAAGGTACGGTATCGAATACAGCACGCATGGCTTCGACTGCGGCACCATCCGCGGCTTTCCTATCTCCAAGGCCCTTCCAAGCGGAAGCAGCAATCGCCGCCGCCTCCGTCGCTCTAAGGAAGCTAGGAATCAAATCAGCCGTGGCCACGCTCACCTGAAGGGGGATAGGAATTCAATCCTGTGGGTCCGACTTCTTCTTTTTGACAACCCTAATCCCATCGATCTTTGCACTTGGATACTGTCCCCGGCCATCCTTCTCGACGGGCTTCAGCATGTCCCATGCGCAAAGCAGACCAGCGCTGACTCCGCACAGTGCCTCCATTTCTACTCCAGTTGACCAGTGAGCCCTGACCGAAACAGTACACCTTAGCCCACCATCTTCCAGAGACCAATCTACTGTACAACCTTCAACAGGAATTGGGTGGCAGTGAGGCAAGGTTCGGGGTGTTTCCTTCACAGCCTGGATTGCGGCAATAGTGGATGCCTCGCGCACGTCGCCCTTTGGAGATCTTCCATTTTCAACCAAGTCGATTGATTGGGGCGTCAAAACAAGAAGCCCCGTTGCAATTGCTTCTCTTGCTACTACTGGCTTTCCACCAATATCGACGATTCCTGGCCAGGACTCAGTCACATCTTCACCGGGCCTTCGGAGAGGGCACTTACTATTCAGGGCCTCGGAAAGCGGCATTGCAATGAAATACCAACATACCCATTGGCCATCATGGCGGAGGCGTTCCGGGACAAGGCCACTCCTGGTCTTGTACCAATTCTGAAATCTGGATTGGCCCATGATAGGCCAGCCAACGAAGGGACAAAACTCCAGGTGTTAAATGACCTATGCGTCGGGTGTTCTTACTGCCTAATGGCCTGCAACGATGATGCTCTAATTGTGGAGGGTTTGTGTGAGGTGATCGAGCAAAACTGCACTGACTGCCTGAAATGTCTGTTGTGGTGTCCCACTGGGGCGCTTGTGTATGCATGAGGTGTACAATTGGTTAATCCAAAGGCCGTAGTAATTGGAGCCGGTTTGGGGGGACTGACATCTGCAGCAAAGCTCTCACAATCAGGAAAATATGATGTTTCGGTTTTCGAGAGAATGTCATTCGCTGGAGGAAGGTTCACTCAGCACGAACACGATGGATTCCAGATACCCACTGGGGCGGTGCACACAATACCCCATGGGAAAAAGGGTCCTTTTGCAAAGTTGATACTTGGCAAGAAGAGCAGGGGAGGTCTCGAACTAGGGAAGAGGGGGGTGGATTTCCTGCCTACCACGAAGTTTGCTGGAATGAGACGCGATGGGAAGCACTACGCTGCAAACACGGTATACGGAATACTGCCTTGGTTCCCACTTAGGAATACTCTGAACATGCCCAGGCTTCTTGCTTCCAGGGCAAAAAGGCCATGGGGAAATGAGACCACTGATGGCAGGGCATGGCTAAGCAAGATGTTCACAGACGATTTCATTGACTTCTTGGATGCCTTCTCCAACTTTGCCATTAGCTTGCGATTTGATCAGATGCCTGCATCAACGGTTGCAAGGATGTTACAGAATTCATTCTGGAGTGATAAACCACACATCCCCAAGGGAGGGTGCAAGGGCGTGATTGATGGACTAAGGTCAGAACTCAGGCAGAACGGCGTGAGGGTCAAACTCTCTCATGAGATTACTGATATCCTCCCAGGAAGTGCAGAAGAAGAGACAAAGCACAATCGCTTTTGCATAGGAGTTAGAAGAAGAGGGAGGGAAAGTCCCACATGGATTGGTGCAGACTCAATCATTCACAATGGGGGGCACCCCAATCTTCTGGGCTCCTTGTCCGATGAGTTTGAGATAGCCTCAGGAATCCGAGATCAAATAGAAAACACCCAAGCAGTAGGTGGCATAGGATTCGTATTCAGCCTTGATGACAAAATCCCTCAGAGGGATAGTGGAGTAACCATGGTTCCAGAGATGGAAAGGGTCGGAGGCTACATCATACCAACATTCAGCGAGCCAGCACTAGCTCCCGAGGGAAAGCACATGATGATCACACACCAGTATGTGCCGGATCCAAGTGTCAAATCAGAGATTTCTAAAGGTAGAGACGAAATTTACGAGTCGATCCCGTGGCTATCTGATCACGGTGAGGAACTCTGCGTCCATACATATCATCGGAACTGGCCTTGCAATAGGTCCCCCATGGGGGCTGACCTTCCTTCGGATGTGGGCATAGAGGGAATTAGACTCGTGGGCGATGGTGTGAAGGGCCATGGTTGGATGATGATAGAGGGAATAGCCTCCAATGTCCCGGATGCAGTTAGGGATGTTAGTATGACAATGAACCACAGAACCTAGCCAAGCCCAGACTTCCAGATCTCACCATCCTCGCGGACCTCTTTCTTCCACAGTGGCGCCTGACTCTTCAGCTCGGTAATCAACCAAGAGCAAGCTGCGAAACCCTCCTCTCTGTGTGCAGAACCTACGTGGATGCACACGATTGGGTCCTCAGGAGGGACGACACCTGTCCTATGTGCCATCACTACAGATTTTACTCCGAAATCTGCAATTGCCTGCTCGGCGAGTCTGGTTAGCACGCCCGGAAGCGCCTCCTCCCAAGAATCGAACTCAAGATATTCGACCATATGGCCATCCTCTTCGCCTCTGGTGATGCCAACGAAACTAACCACACTCCCGCATCCCTCGAGGTCAATTTCATTCCGCAGCTCCTCTGGTTCCAAACTACCCGACTCGACTCGGATATGCACGCCCACGAACTCCCATCTGCTTCTATCGCTTGAAGACGCCGGATGACCCAACCGTTCAAGCCAGCGGATAATTTCGCATGTGCGTGGGAGACGAAGTCCATGTGCTTGGAGCAGGGCTATCTGGTCTTGCGGCAGCAATAATTCTGGCCAGATCAGGCAAGGATGTCCATGTGCATGAAATCCGCGAGGACAGCGGGGCCCGGTTTGATGGGGACTTTCAAGGAATAGAGAATTGGACAAGCGATTCTGATTTCTTTGACGAGATGGATGAATGGGGCCTAGACCATAACGAATTCAAATCTGACTCATTCGACGTAATTGACCTGATTCATCCGGACGATGAGATAACCAACCCTAGGACAGATGGGGTTGCATTCAGGGTCGTAGAAAGGGGCACCGCGGACCACACCATTGATCAGGGATTCAAGCGAATGGCTTTGGCAGCCGGCGTAAATATCCACTACAAAACAAAGAAGGCGGCCGAACAATGCGACATTGTAGCAGCAGGACCAAAGGAGTCCAGTGCAGTTGCATTTGGTGAGATTTTCGAGACCGACCATCGAAATATTGTCGCATTCCAACTGAACGACAAGCTTGCTCCGGGTGCATATTCCTACATGATAATCATCGATGGAGTGGGTTTGATTTGCACCTGCCTTTGGAGAAAACAGAGAGGAAGCGGGAGGTTCCTGAACGAAACCATCTCGTGGTACGAGCAGAACTACGTCCTAAATCGTAGGCCGATAAAGAGGGTTGGCGGAAAAGGAGACTTCGGATTACCCAGGAAATACGTGCACGAGGGGCGCTTCTACGTCGGTGAGGCAGGTGGCCTTCAGGACTTCATGTGGGGTTTTGGGATGAGGTATGCAATTACCAGCGGCGTCCTTGCTGCAAAGGCTCTTCTTGGTGAGTGCGATTATGAGAGAGAGGTTAGGAAGCGTTTGGTGCCATTGGTTGAGGCTAGTGCCATCAACAGATTTCTGATGAACAGAGTTGGTAACAGGGGCTTCAAGATGGTCGCAAATTACTGGATGAGGGACCAAAGACGCTGCGGAGACGGCCTCAGATTCATGAGTTGGCTGTACAAGCCTGGAATAATTAGGAGGGGGCTATGGCCCTTCGTAAGGCTGGGAATGCTCCGAAAAAAGAAGCTGAAGGATGGCCGAGACGTTCGAAGGATGCCATTCAGGCCGTCAAAGGCAAGGGATAATTGGGAGCCCAGCGAAAGAGCCTCTGAGATTGCAGAAGAGTGGAAAAACACACAGAGGTCCGGTGGAAAGACGTCATTCAGCGAGTCAGAAGCATGAGCGACTAGCGCCGCTTGGTTGATATGACATCACTCGGTCGAATCTCCATGACATCGTGGCCCAAACTTGAGGCGATGCAGAACAACCTAGTGAACTACGGAGTAACAGAAAACGGAATTGCCGTAATCGAACTGTCTTCCGACTCCTCAGGGAGCCCATGGACCGAAGGAAAGACCTCGGTGAACACGTATACTCATGAGATGATGAGAGACATAGATGAGGCGGTCCTCAAGGCTAGATTCGACGATGATGTAACGGTGATCATACTTACAGGCCACGGGGAGAAGTTCTTCTCCGCTGGTGCGAGCATCAGCATGCTCGACTCCGTCTCTCCAGGATTCAAGTACTTCTTCTGCCTTCATGCGAATGAGACCCTAAGCAGACTGGAGCAGACACCAAAGTTGGTTATCGCGGCCCTGAATGGCCACGCAGTAGGGGGAGGCCTCGAGATAGCCATGGCAGCGGATATCAGAATCGCGAGAAAGGACTCCGGCCAGGTAGGCCTTCCAGAAGTGTCTCTCGGGGTTCTAGCAGGTACAGGAGGTACGGCCCGACTGGCACGCCTTGTTGGAAAGGCAAGAGCGATGGAAATTATGGTTACTGGTAGAAAATTCTCATTCGAGGAGGCCAGAGAGATGGACTTAGTACACGACATTTGGGATGGTGGCATTGATGATTTCCACCAGGACATTATCGACTATGCTGGACAATTCACCCTTCCGATGGCGGCAAGTAAGGCGATTGGAAACATAAAGAGAAGCGTCCAAAGTGGGATGGAGATACCTCTCGAGTACCACCTCGCATTGGAGAGGGAACTCCAATCCGACCTATTCCAAAGCTCCGACGCAAAGGAAGGGATCGCAGCCTATGTAGAAAAGAAGACTCCGAGGTTCAAGGGAGAGTAGCCCTTTCTCGCTGCGTACCGGTTCGACACAACCTCTGAAATACCGCTACCTCTTGGCGTGACTGATGGCAGATAATGAGGTAGTGGAGAGTTATCCAACAAACTTCGAAGTATGGATTGAAGAGTTCAACGAATGGCAAACTCGGATAGGATTTGACCCCTCCTGGCTAGGGGATTACAGGTTCGATATCAAGTTCGACTGGGACACTGCAGGAAACTCAATCGAATTCGGAGATTTCGAAGGGATGCCCAAGTGGGAGCGGAGGATGCAGATCCCCCAGCAGAACATTAGGGATGCAATAATCAGCATGGTCAGCGTTCAAGGTGATACCGAGTTCGCTAGCGTCGAGCAGCAAAACCATCTGCTCGAGACAGCACCAACCGAGTATGACAAGAAGTCCGCATTGCGGATAATGTGCGAGGAGCAGAGGCACGGATGGCAAATGGCATACCTGCTTTGCACTTTCTTCGGTGAGCAGGGAGTCAGAGAGGCTGCAAAACTCCTAGAGAGGAACGCACAGGAAGGAACCAGGATACTTGGCTCTTTCAACGAGCCAATAGATCACTGGCTGGACTTCTTCATGTTCACCCACTTCATCGACAGGGATGGCAAATACCAACTCAAGATGCTAAGCACGTCCTCCTTCAGGCCTCTTGCAGCAAGCATGGGGCCAATGCTGAAGGAAGAGTCGTTCCACCTGGGGACCGGTGCAAACGGGCTAAGGAGGATTGTGAAGCAGGGAGTCATCCCATGCGAACTGATTCAGAAGTATGTCAACAAGTGGGTGAGCACTGGCCTTGATCTATTCGGAACAGACGACTCCACGAGTGCACAATGGGCATACGTGTACGGGATCAAGGGACGGTACGATGAGAGGGAGTCGGAGCAAGATGCAGACAGGGAACACCTCAACGAGGCCAGCCGGGAGCTCTATTTCCAGGAGCTACGCGACGAAATGAAGAGGATCAGCAAGGCCAGAAAGGATGGCGAGCCCGAGTTGTACATCCCATCTGACAAGTTCCGCAGGAGCATCGGGAAGTACGCGGGCAAGAGATTCACTGTTGACGGGGAACCCTTCGAAGGAAGTGATGAGGAATGGCAAGGTTACTTGACCGACATGCTTCCTACCGAGGAGGACGAGGAACGTCTGATGAATGAGTACATGCAACAGGAATGGATTCAGTACAGAGAGTGGAAAGGGGAATAGTGTCGGAGGGAGCCAAATGCAGCACGTCGCTCTGACATCTTTCGACAAAGCCAGGTGCGCCCCCTTCTTCGATAGGCTCACTGAATACTTCCACGAACACCATCACTCAGATGAGGAAGACGCATCCGCATACGAGGAGTTGCTATACAAGGTCAGGAGGCCATACACTCCAGAGATGCTGGACATGATCGATGATTGGATGGGAACGCCGAAAAGGGACTGGAGGGAGGAGACACAGAGGGAGGTTCTTCTTTCCCTTTACGCGATCCGTTATCCCGACACCCTACTGATTGAGAGCCTAACTGAATCCGCTCGATCGGACATAAGGAGGCTGTCTGCTTACTTGCACTTCACACATCACACATATGCAATCTGGGACGAGGACACCAGATCGGGGCTATCGAAATTGGGAATCGAAATACCTTCGATAGAGAAGGCGGACCCATTCGCTTATGGCGCTTACATCACTTCTATCGAGCTTCTCAAGGACGTCGCCCCGTTCACCTGTTTCCTAGAGCACGATGTTCCTCGACAGAGGCTCTTCCAGGCGGCTCTAGCGGCATATGGGCGCGAATCTTAGCACGGCTTAATGCGAGAAGTCCGCTCGGGCGCACGTGGCCATCCGCACAGTTGCAGTCATCGGTGCCGGGACAATGGGAGCAGGCATTGCACAGGTCTGTGCTCAGGCAGGATGGGTTACCCGACTTTACGACTCATTCCCCGAATCCCTGGAAAGGGGAATGAATTCGATTGAGGGTTTCTGGGATAAGGGAATTAGCCTCGGAAAGACCACTAACGAGCAGAAGGAAAAGTGGATGGGGGGGCTATCTGTTGCAGAGAGCATATTAGCTGCAACAGAAGGAGCAGATCTAGTTATCGAAGCAGTGCCAGAGAAGATGAGCCTGAAGCAAGCCATTTTTACTGAATTGGAGTCTACTGCGCCTCCTCACTCGGTTCTGGCGACGAATACTTCGGGTCTAGAAATCTCGAAGATTGCCATGGCGACAAATTGTCCTGAAAGGGTAATTGGAATGCACTTCTTCAACCCTGTTCCTGTGATGCCTCTGCTGGAGATAGTTAGGCATGATGGCGTTTCTCCAGAAACCATCGAAATTGCTAGAGCAGTTGGAGAGGCAATGGGCAAGACAACCATCCTTGTGGGTGACGTGCCCGGGTTTGCAACCAGCAGACTGGGGGTGGTTCTGGGGAACGAAGCCATTCGAATGCTCTCCGAGGGGGTAGCTTCTGCCACAGACATAGACACTGCAATGAGATTGGGATATAGGCACCCAATGGGTCCACTGGAGCTTTCCGATATGGTGGGCCTTGATGTGCGCATGGACATCCTAAACAGTTTGGCTGATGCCTTCGATGATGAGTCATACAGGCCTCATCCGTTGCTTGAGGAACTGGTGAAGAATGGTTTCCTGGGTAAGAAGACTGGTCGAGGGATATACGACTGGTCTTCAGGGGAGAAGAGGGAAGTCCAGGATTAGGTGCCCTACCAAGTTCCCTCGAAGTAGCACTCCCCGGAACACGTGTCAGCAATGACACCACCGAGAAGGAAATCATTGGCCAGATTTACCGCTGGTTCGAATCCCAGAACCTGATTGTGCGCAAGTGAGTGATACTCCATCGGCCCCTGGATGTTGCCAGATGGAACATCGGGGAATAGCCCATCGAAGTAAACCACTCCGGAATCAGTCGTCTGCGCTTCGGCCACTACCAATCCATGGGGATGGTAGGTGGAGTTTGCAATTACCGGAATCCCCGAGGTCCTCGAAGCCCTGTCCGCGGAAAGTGTGGTTACCTGGGCATCATTCATCGAAATGATGTACAGGATTTCATAGGGGTGGAGTTCCCCATTCAATCCCCCTTCTCTGAATGGGAGGTATGTCTCTGGTTCGGTTGTATCCCACATTGACTGCATAAGGGCCAGAAGTATCGAGCGATCCATGGTTGATGTGTAAGCAAGGGGTGAGGCGAAGAGCTGCTCAAACTGAGTGTACTGCGTAGATCGCTCTGCTATGAAATTGAATGAGGAACCAGCTACCCAAAGCACTCCCCTATCAATTTCGGGAATCAACGAGAGCATGGAAGGCCCCCTTATTCCTCCCAATGACACTCCCATGTAGTCAATGTTGCTTGAGTCAACAAGGTTGATCCCGTTGTGGTAGAACTCTGGAATATCAGAGCACACACCACTGATTGTCCTAATCATTGCAAGGTGGTTAATGACTGATTGCTGAAGCCTCTCGGCTTGGTGTTGGAGGTAGTTAACATTCATCAGTCCGAAGGTTACAGCGTCGAAGTCACCGTCGGAGCTCCAACCCTTGAAGTCCGTTCCTATCGATGCGAAACCAGTCTCATTTGCCCAGCCCCTGAACGCCGAGACCATTCCTTGACCATCCCCTAGGAATCCATGTCCCAGCACAACCAATGGTACCGGTTGCCCTGAATCGGCTGCCGATTGGGGGATTGTCAACGTGAAGACCACCTCGGTGTTGAAGTTGAATGCCGGGACCCCATCCGAATCCCTGTTCATTGGGGTCGGTGCGTTAACCGCCTGAAGGTAGTGGGGCGTTGTGATGGTCCCGCTAATCCTCCTCAGGGTGGTGTTATCTTCTCCGTAGTTCTCCTCTACCGAGGTCACGTTGCAACCGAGGCCACCTTCCTCTAGGCGTTCGATTGCATCGTTCCTCATTTCGACAATGTCTGAAGTCAATGACTCTGTTGAGGCGGTATGGAACCACCATGCAGATTGAATTGAAGATCTCTCGAATCCCACATTTGATAGTGCCAAGAACATTGCTTCGTACCCGGCCCGACTACCCTCAATCTGAACTGAGTCTGTCCCATTCCCGTCTCTCAAGGCCCTGAAAGCATCGAAAGGCCCAATTTCGTTTCCGCTATCATCCACTAATCCGCGAAACGCAACGGCATACTGGGTGTCGTGATCTAGACCTCTGATTGATCTAAGGTGAACCAGGGTCGGCTCTCCTTCCTGTGTTCTCGCAGACACTTCCACCCAGTGTTCGATTATCTGCCCTGAGTCCATGTTCAGCAAAACACTTCCATGATTGACTTCCGTTGAAATTGCAATATTGTCTTGCGAGGCTAGACCAGAAACGTCTGGAACACTTTCGAATGTTGTGAAAATCTGCGTAGAAGGAGAGTGCCCATCCCTCGCGTTGATCACGCTGAACTCTTCAGAGGGCGCGGAGGCCGAGTCAGGGATGGCTGACCCCTTGATGTGAAGCCTGTGCCCGGTAACCGTCGAGGGATCATCCAATAGGAATGCCGATGAAGGATAGGGAAGGAGGCAATGGTCGGGATTGGTATTGTCGCAGACATCATTATTTGGGAATGAAATCTTCTCTTGAGTCGGCTCATCAGGCACAGAGGATTTGTATTCGCATGATTCGTCGGAAACAGTGGCCTCTGGGTCGAAATTCTCTGCGTTTTCGTTCATGCACCCTGGGACCTCCGAGGGGTCAGTTTCGGTTTCAGCCCCGTTGCATCCGGCAAGAAGCATGGAAATTACTAGTAGAGCTGAGAGGGTAGCCCTTTGTCGGTCAATCATCACCCATCTGACTCCAAAGGTGGTTATCAATCTCCCGTTCTGAAGTAAGTATCCGATGGAAATGGTGGATGCCAACCTCTCTCTTGGGGGAGTATCTTCCCCTGTCGTAAGAATCTGAAGAAACCCCTCTTTGGGTCGCCTCAACAATCTGCTGATCCTCTTCCTCGACCTTGTCCAAGTCAGCACCAGCCCCATTCCCCAGCATCGAATCATCCCCTACGAATCCATGGTAGATTATCCTGGTACGTTCTGGGGAGACAGGTACAACCAGGTTCACCGAGAGGCCCCAAGGGTAGAAGTTCAGCATCAATCCTGGAAACAACCAGTAGTAGTATGCTGCAACGTTACTACCAAAATCCGGAGATGTTTCAGGAAGTTCGAATGTTTGCTCACCTTCACTTGCCATCCCTATTTGCAATACTCCTCCTTCGAAAGTTTCAGTACGATAGTTGTCGTAGTCAAGAACTCCGTGTAGGCCTTCGTGAACGAAAGGGATGTGAAAACCCTCCAGGTAATTATCTACGTATAGAGCCCAATTAGCCCTGATCTCGTAGTCACGGAATCTAGATTGATCATGCTCAAATGAAGAAATAGGCATCCATCCAAGCCTGTTTTCCAACTCGTCAATGAATGAAGAGAACTCGGGGGGAACTTTACCACAGAAGATTATTCCATTCCACTCAAGGGTTGGGAACTGGAAAAGGTCATCAGACTTGCTAGGGAAATTTTCTACTCCGCCGAACTCGGGCATTGACCTGAAGCATCCGTCCAATCCGAATGTTCGCCCGTGGTAGGGGCACCGAAGCGATTTGACGTCGCATTGACTATCCGCGACAATCATCCCCCTGTGCGTGCAAACGTTGGATAGGCATTTGATATCTTCTTCACAAGTCAACACCATCGGCTCACCAAGCATCCCCTCCAGATGAGGGATTGGAATCACGTTAGAACTGCCAAATTGGCTACGATGTGCAGCGAAGTGCCAGTAGTCAGGGAACTTCGCGAGGGATTCCTTGAGCCTTTCTTCACTCGTGTAGTAATCAGAAGGCAGTGTTCTGGCCCTTCTGATGTCCGGGTCGATAACGTCTGGCAAGGCTAACTCCAGTCATTCCCCGATGCATTCCGATGTAGGCATTTCGACGACGGACATGTGTTCTGCGAACCTAATAACACGTTCCTCGTTGACCCCCATGTCGGAGATTCCTAGCCTGGACTCAGAGAAAACGTGAACGACGGAATCGCCTTCGTCACAGAAAACCTTGATCAGGAAGTCATCTGGAAATCGAAATATCATACTTCGGAAAACATAGTGATGCTGTCCGGGCCACTCCCCTATGGAGTCCGTCCTAGGCTCTGATTCAGCCCAAGATGCCGCGGCGAACATCACGTGGTCGATGCTTGTGTTGAACCTGAGCTCGGTCTGCCCGCCGCTTCTATGGGAGTTTGGCCCAATCATTGAGCAATTGGATGAGTTTTCAGGGCACATCTCGGGAAACTCCTCTGGGGGAATCACCTCATCCGGGGAGATGAAATTAATCGCCAATACTGAGAAAATGTATGTCGTAAGGACTCCGACCGACAGTAGCACTGCGGACCTACGTTCCTTCATGGGTCACCTTCGGCAACAACGACTCGTGCCGCCCTAAGGATCCTGTCGTGCATCCTATATCCTTGCTCAATAACCTCGATCACGCTGCCTGGTTGGCAGTCTTCGGGGCATGGAATGGTCGCTATCGCCTCCATGCAAGTAGGATCGAATGAGTTCCCCATGGCCTCAATCTGTACAATCCCCTCGGCATCCAGTGCTGCCTTTATTCCCTCCAGAGTCAGACGGACCCCCTCGGTAACTGAGTCGCTCCCCTCTGATGCCTCAACTGCCTTCGCCAGAACGTCTACCATCGGAATAATCCGATTTGCCAGTGATGCCCCTCCGTACTTCAGTAGTTCAGCACGCTCCTTAGCGGCCCGTTGTCTGGCGTTTGCAGTCTCTGCCTTGGCGTACTGGATTTCCTTCTCCAACTCCTCGACCCGATCGACTTCGTCGCCCACTGCATCGGGATCGTCCTCATTGGTTTCCCCGGGAGGCTCTTCTGACACGCCCACGGGCTAGAATCGTCACTCATGAATCCAATGGTCGTTTTACTTCGAGTAGAAGTATTCCCCCGATGCCTTCTGCTCGCGGTCCTTTCTGCTAGACGGTTTGTTTATCCTGGGCCTCTGAGATTCCACGTCCCTCCGGAAGGTTACCCCGACGTCCGACAAAAACAGGTTCATCCCCTTTCTCAGTGGAAGTGGGCCGACCGCGTGCCCATTTCTCCCGCCCTCTCCTTGGAATACCAGAAGCGAGTCGCTGACGATGTCGATGAAGTATGTGTCATGGTCAATGACCATCGCCGATTTTTCGTTGCTCTCCATGGTTCTCCGTATGGCCTTGGCTGCCTCCATCCTAGCATTAGCATCCAAGTGGGCACTCGGTTCATCGAAGAGGTACAGATCTGCTTCTCTGCCAAGGCAAATTGCAATGCTGACCGCCTGCAACTCTCCACCAGAGAGCTTCTTTGCCCGCAATTCCAACAATTGATCGACTTGGAGGGCTCTGATGACTTGCGTTCGGAATTCGCCAGACCTCCAGGTCGGGCCGATCTCCGAGTCGAGCCAATCAGTCACGGTCCCCTCGAAGTCGGTGCTTACGTGCTGAGGCTTGTATGAGACTACAGAGTCCATCGTGCACCAACCCTGATCTGGCTCCATCTCTCCCGCAATAATCCTCACCATGGTCGTCTTACCGGTCGAATTTGGGCCAACTACGCCTACTACCTCTGCGCTTCTTACTTGACCCTCCCCCGTGGTCAGTTGGAAGTCTCCTAATTTCTTCTCCATGTCGCCCCATCTAAGGATGGGCATCCCAATCTCCTCGCCCCGGTCCCTGGCTCTAAGGAACTGGATAGGCTTGTCCCTAATTCGCACGTTCTCCTCAGTCAGGAATCCTTCAAGGTAGGCATTGATCGCTGTTCTTGTCGATCTCGGCGGAGTGAATATCCCATAGGCCGCCCTCTCTCCGTAAATTACGTGAATAAGATCGCATAGAACGTCAAGGATTGCCAGATCGTGCTCGACCACCAAGACCCTTTTTCCCCTTGAGGCCAGTTCTTGCACTATGCCCACCATCCTCATTCTTTCGTAGATGTCCAGGTATGACGACGGTTCGTCAAAGAAGTAGACGTCGGCTTCCTTGAGAAGGGTAGCGCAAATCGCTACCCTCTGCAACTCTCCTCCCGATAGGTCCCCAAGCTTTCGAGATACAATTTGTCCTATTCCGAGAAGGCTAGCGAACTGTTCCATCTCCCCCCTTTCATCAACTCTGTCTAGAAGTTCGCCGACGTCGCCCTGGAAAATTTGAGGCAGCTTGTCGACATATTGGGGCTTTACTGAAATGGTAACTCCTTCCTCTGCCAGAAGTCCAATGTAGTCCCTAAGCTCCCCTCGTGGGAAAGATGTCACCACGTCGTTCCAGTCAGGAAGGGGGTTGTCCAAGTCCCCCAAATTTGGCCTAATCGTACCGGATAGGATGTTGATTGCCGTCGACTTTCCGATACCGTTGGGCCCGAGGATGCCCACAATCTGCTCCTCTCGAGGCGAGGGTAGCCTGAATAGCCTGAACCCATTTTCCCCATAACAATGGGTCATGTCATGATCCAGCTCCTCGGGGAGATTGATTATCTTGACAGCATTGTCGGGGCAGTGCTTTGCTCTAGTCAGGCACACTGGGCAGGCAGTCTCCAGAATCTTGCATTTGTTGTCCTCTACCTGAATGCAATCCCTCTCGCACATCGCTGCATACTTCTGAAGATATGCAAATGCATTGCTATTCGGCTTGCACCTCTCCTCCAGCAAGACTGCGACTCTCATGATTCTGCACCTTCTGATTTCTCTATACATCTTCCCCACGGTACGCTCTTGGCGACCGCTTTTCGCTCAGAGTCCGATGAACCTGAACCTCACGTAAACGTACGCTGCCAGAATCATTTTCTCTGTCTTCGAAAGCTGGACCCTCTCGGTGAAAACATCCCCGTTACGCTTGACAATTTTCTTCATTATCGATTGGTAGAATGAAGCCATAGCCGCAGGTGAATACCTAGCCGACCTATCCAAGTGTGACAGGAGTTGGAATGCTCGCTGCCTGTAACCATCAGCGCGATCCAAGTACTCCTTAACGAAGGGCTCCCAACCAGGATGCTTCAGCAACTCCTTCCCGCTCTTCACGTCTTCCTCAGAAATCCCCCATCTGGCTAGGTCTTCCAATGGTAGGTAAATGCGATCTCTCTCAGCATCCTCTGCGACATCTCGGATTATGTTGATGAGTTGCATGAAAACGCCCCACGACTCTGCATACTCCCTCGCCCTTGGGTCGTCGTAACCATATATTTCGATGCATACTAGGCCTACTGTCGATGCCACTCTGTAGCAGTAGGAATAAAGCTCCTCGAAAGTCTGGTAACGATTTTGGTGGAAGTCATTCTCCATGCCGCTAATCATGTCATCCAGAAGCTCACGGTGAATCCCATGCCTCTTCACTGTGTCCTTGAGGGCTATGAAGATGGGATCCGTTGATGTCATGTTTCCGTATGCCGTTGACAACTTCTTCCGATAGTAGAACAGCTGTGACATCTTCTCGTTATAGGCCGACCTATCTAGGACTGGACTGCCCCGGCTCAGTCTTTCGATTGACGATCTGTAGGTTATTGACTCCGGGTCATCTTCCGAGCCACCTGGGAAAACGTCAACGTAGTCTCCGTCGGCGATGTCGTCTGCCCTTCTGCAGAACGCGTAGTATGCCATGATAGCACGCCTCTTCTCCTCGGGCAGGTACTTGAAAGAGTGGTAGAAGTTACCTGCTTCGCGCCGCGTTAGCTCCTCGCAGAAGTCATATGCGGTATCGATCATATGCTGTGGAACCTCTGGCTCAGTCCAAATAGCCGCATCTATATGCCCAAACGGGTCCACTAATTCGCCTCTCGCACCAATTACCCCCATGAAGAGTGCACCCTCTCTTACTGCCTCGAGGGCGGTGATGCTAATCGCATGAACTGCCTCCTTGGTGATGTCTACAGTGGCCCTGATGATGTCTATCGATTGCTCTTGGTCACGAAAAGCCTCCAAAGATGGGCTCCGCTCAACCCCCTCGGAAGGGGTCGTAGAAGTCTCGGAATCCTGCCTCTGGGTCATGGCGCTCTCAAAACGGGCGGCAAAGCAGCCCACTTGAATGTCTCCCGAACTCGTCTTTGTCCGGCTTCGAATATTCCTGCATGGAATTTTGGCGAGCAATCCCGCTTACGCATCCTCGAGAAGGCGCTTGCTGCGTCCCGGGAATGGTACTGCCATAACGACACTCTTGACAACGCCCTCGACATCTGCCCGGCCTATCTTGATCCTATTGCTCGGATCTAAGACATTCCCGTTTCTCAGAAGTTTCACAGTCCTCTTGCCGATGACGACCGGAAGCATGCACGAACCACGTAGCCTGAACTGACTATGCGGTAGCATGCCAATGTAATCGATGGCTGCATCGAAGTGCGACTCTGTCAGATCCAGATAACGGTCGTAAAGGGGCTTGAACCGAGGCATGTTACCGGGCTCAGTGAGGTCTGAAGCGCTTAGCCCATGCTCCTCCAGAGATTTTCTAGGGATGTAGCACCTTCCTGCGCTCAGATCTGCTGGGATGTCACGAAGAATGTTGATCATCTGCAAGGACTTTCCGAACCTAACTGCTCTGTCGAATAGATGCCCCTCTTCACTCTCGGAGGCTTTGAACAGGTGATCCAATGACATCCTGGTCCAGAACTCCCCAACACTTCCAGCTACCCTATACGCGTAATCGTCAAGCTCATCGTCATCAGAGAGTGGCTCAATCTTTCCATTGGTTGATGGCTCGCCGGGAAAGCGTCTGAGGTCCAGAGTCTGTCCGCTGATGATTATGCCCAAGCAGTGAAGGATGTTATGCCGATCAGAGTCGCTAAATCCACTCAACGAACCTACTGCCTCAGTCACGCTCCTGAGTAGCTCCCCTTCGGCGGCAATATCCTGAGTCTCCGCCATGATAGAAAAATCAGGGGCCTCCGAAGAATTGCCCCGTGCGTACTGATCAAACTCCTCTAGGGCTTCCAGCCTATCCTCCAAGGTCCCCTGCCCAGAGTCGGCGATCGTGTCAGAAGTCCTGGCAAGTAGATACAATAGGCTAACCTGGCCCTTTATCCCCGATGGTAGTTGATTCAAAGACAGATAAAACGAGCGCGACGTGCCCTCCAATATGGAATCGAGTTTGGGAGAAAGGATAGTGGACACTGCGATTTCTCCTGCGCTTCGCTGAGTGCTATCACTCCTAAGGCTCTCGGAGACCTGCTTCTACCAGCGCATCCAGAAGGGCCTCCCCAATCTTGGAGGGGTCTCTAGCGATATGGATGCCTGCTTCCTCGAAAGCTGCGAACTTCTCCTCTGCCGTTCCTTTACCCCCGGAAATTATTGCACCGGCATGACCCATCCTCTTCCCTGGGGGCGCTGTTGCCCCAGCTACGAATCCAACCAGGGGTTTGCTAAAGTTTGATTTGGCCCATTCAGCAGCCTCTTCCTCAGCAGTCCCGCCTATCTCCCCAATCATCACAACGGCCTCTGTCTCTGGATCGCCTTGGAATGCAGCCAGGCAGTCAATGAATCCAGTTCCATTCACCGGATCGCCTCCAATGCCCACGCATGTGGTTTGCCCCTCTCCCACGCTCATCGTTTGTGCCACTGCCTCGTAAGTCAGGGTGCCCGACTTCGAGATTATCCCTATCCTTCCCTTCGAGTGAATGTATCCCGGCATGATACCGATCTTGCACCCGCCCTCGTTTCCAGGACTGATTATTCCCGGGCAATTTGGCCCGATTAGCCTGACTCCCGGCCTTTCTTTTAGGTGGTCAACGGCCCTCACCATGTCCAGAGTAGGAATCCCCTCGGTTATGCATATGATCAAGCCACCATCGTTGATTTCCTTGAATGCGTCCGCCGCCTCAATTATCGCAGGGGCAGCGAATCTGGCTGGAACGTAAATGACACTGGCGGTAGCACCCGTCTCTGAGATTGCCTCCTGCATGGCGTCGAACACAGGGACATCCCTTCCGGGTAGGCTTACGGTCCGACCTCCCTTTCCAGGCGTGACTCCTCCGACTATGTCAGTCCCATACTCTACCATTCTCGTGGAGTGGAAGGTCCCTTGACTTCCTGTTATCCCTTGAACAAGGACCTTCGTCTCTTCGTTTATCCAGATACTCATTTCGCACCCCTCCCTATTGCCTCGACGATAGCTTCACCTGCATCCCCCAGGGTGCTTACAGTTACCACATCCAAGTCGCTCTCGTCTAGTACTCTCCTACCATCCTCATGATTGGTTCCGGAGAATCTGACAACTAGGGGCACCTCCAAGCCGGTTTCCTCCGAAGCCTCGATGATGCTCCTAGCGACCATGTCGCACCTGATGATTCCCCCGAAGATGTTGACAAGAATTCCCTCTATGCTTGGGTCCTCCAGTATTATTCCAAACGCGGCTGTGATAGATTCGCTATCCGCACCGCCTCCTATGTCTAGGAAGTTCGCAGGCTCGCCCCCGTACATCTTGATGACGTCCATAGTGGCCATCGCCAATCCCGCCCCATTGACCAAGCACCCGATATTGCCATCGAGGTCGACGTACGATAGCCCATGCTCGTGAGCTCTTAGCTCAACCTCCGACTCCTCTGATAGGTCCCTCATTTCACTCCTCCAGGGATGTCTGTAGGACGCGTTGTCGTCGAAACTCACCTTGGCATCGAGAGCGACAATTGACCCATCCTGTGATTTGACTAGAGGGTTGATCTCAATCATCGAGCAATCCTTCTCCACGAACATTGCCGAAAGTCTCTCTGCCATCTCAACGAAGGACTCACCAGAGGCTCCTGTCAGGCCCAATGAATTCGCCATCGAGGCGGCCTTATCCCTGTCCAATCCCATCGCCGGCTCGAACCATATCTTGTGTATGGCCTCAGGGTTGTTCTCTGCAACCTCCTCGATATCCATGCCGCCCTCGGTCGAGCCCATCATGAGCAATGATTCGCTCTCCCTGTCGATAAGTAGGGCAAGGTAGTATTCGTGCTCTATGGCGCATCCCGATTCGACATAGAGATTGTTCACTATCTTGCCCTGTGGGCCGGTCTGCTTGGTCACTAGCCTCTGACCGAGTATTTTCGAAGCGTACTCTTCCACCTCATCCCTGGAGAATGCCACCTTGACACCGCCTTCCAAAACCAGCTCCCCTGATTCGGGATCATACAGGTTCCCCTTGCCCCTTCCCCCAGCGTGAATCTGGCTCTTCACCGCAACGATTTCCGAGCCAAGAGAGTCATACGCCGAGAGGGCCTGCTCCACAGTGGTACAATGTTTCCCCTGTTGCACTCTTACTCCGGATTCCCGGAAAATGGCCTTGGCCTGGTACTCGTGAATGTTCATCAGTCTGACCCAACGAAGGCGTGCCCTTGAACGATGCGGCTAACCTGCTTGCGCGGTTAAGTCGCGAAGCGATGAAAGGCAGTCGCATGGTGGGACGGGCATGGACGTAGTCGTCTTGGCCGGGGGATTCGGAACGCGACTCCGCCCTTGGACGGATAGCACGCCCAAGCCACTGCTTCCGATTCTCGATAGGTCAATGATTGAGCATGTGGTCGATGTCCTCCCCGAGGCGTTGGTAGATCGGGTTCTGATTGCCGCGGGGTATGGCGTGGAGAAGATGCGAGAGCACTTCGAAGGTACCCAGCTCCCCTACGAAGTAGTGATAATCGAGGAGTACGAACCACTGGGGACCGGGGGGGCGATAGCAAATTGCAAGGAGCACCTCTCGGGAGGAACTTTCTGCGTCATTAACGGGGATCTGATTACTAGCCTCAATGTCGAAGACATGCTCGAATTCCACAAAAAGAATGGCGGAATAGCTACAATCTCCCTATGGGAGGTCGAGGATCCCTCCCGGTTCGGGGTTGCAGACTACATTGTGGATACCGGGAAAATCATGAGATTCCAGGAGAAGCCCCCGCGGGAGGAGGCCTACTCGAACCTGATCAATGCGGGAACCTACATCCTTGAGCCGGAGATTTTCAAACTAATGCCAATTGGCGCACATAGCATTGAGAGAGACGTGTATGAGGGACTTGCAGCTACCGGGGGTCTGAACGGTTTTCCCTTCGAGGGGTGGTTCGTTGATGCAGGAACACCCTCATCCTTCGTGGAGGCGAGCCAGGAATGCATAACGGGGATGAGGTTCCGCAGCGGGTCGGTGGAGGGCGACTCCTGGTTCGGTGTAGGCTCTGCAAACCAGGGCGAGGTCAGGGGAAGCTCGATAGGCCATAATGCCTCGATTGGAGAAGGTGCGTCGGTTCAAGACTCGGTGATTCTCGATGGAGCCGAGATTGGAGACTCTTGCATTATCGAAGGCTGCCTTATCGGATACGGGGCAGTAGTTTCGGAGGGCTCTGTACTCAAGGGACAGATAATCGGACACAAAACATAGGCACTATCCAGTCAAAAGATTTGGATGAATGGGTTCGGGCGATACCATGGTGTTGCAGACGGATTGCCCGGGGTTTATGTCCTACCTAGTACTCGTGGAACCATGAAGAAGCATGCATACCTCTTGACCCTTCTAATGCTCCTAGTCCCCCTCGCAGGGTGCGCTGGTTCCGACGATTCCAATCCCGATGGCGATACGCAGGAAGAAATAGGCCAACAGGGAGGCGATACCGAGGAGAATATCGCATCCAACGAGACCGGGGATGGCGACGAGGAAGCCGAAAATTCAGGGAATCTGGTAGGGATCGTGTATAGTGATGCTACCCTCAATGTGACTCATGGCAATGACAGCTATGAATTCATCATAAAACTAAATCACACTGCAGCCCCAATCCACACGGAAAACTTCCGGAGCCATATTTCTGAGGGCAATTATGACGGTACGCCATTCCATAGAATCATTGATGATTTTGTTATTCAAGGCGGGGATATTGAGAATAACGATGGTTCGGGGGGGTATGCTGCACAATGGCATGGGTTTTGCGATGACGGAGATTGGGGCTCGATTGAAGCGACGAAAGAAGAATGCCCCGATCAAAGAAATTGGAATATTCCAGACGAGGTTGACAACGGCCTGAAGCATGAGCCCTGCACAATTTCAATGGCACATTCGGGCCCGAACACGGGGGGTTCGCAGTTCTTCATAACCCCAGAAGACGTCACAAACTATCACTTGGACGGAATTCACACCGTATTCGGGGAAGTCATCGAAGGCTGTGGAGGAGTAACGCAGCTATCGGAGGTAATGACCGGTGATTCGGACAGGCCAATTACTCCAGTCAGCATATTTTCAGCCGATATTTCCGAGACGTACGTTGAAAATTTTGGATATTCCCCATCGTCAGATGTCAATGGCGACGACGAAGAGGTGGTTGTCGTGCCCGACTATGACGGAGATGGGATAGGAGACGAATTCGATCACGATGATGACAACGACAACGTCAACGATAGCCATGACGCATTCCCCTTAGATGCCAACGAGTCTGCCGACACCGACTTAGACGGTATCGGGGACAACGCCGATGAGGACGACGATGGTGACGGAGTAAACGACACGTCTGATGAGTTCCCCCTCGATCCTTCGGAGACAGTGGATATTGATGGCGACGGTATCGGGGACAACGCAGACACCGACGACGACAACGACGGTATCGAGGACTCAATTGACGACTGCCCCCAAAGCTGGGACATGCTTGCTTTAGCGAATGGAGACTATTTCGGACTCATGATGGAGTACGGCATAGGTCTGTTGACACTCTCGGAGGCATCCTCAGCATCCATGAATGACACCTCCT
>CEOQ01139582.1_pt1 | contig 26040 bp, 25 predicted proteins | sample 361351 | NCBI WGS metagenome assembly CEOQ01 (sample SAMEA2619907, study PRJEB7988) | marine metagenome | biome: marine biome (ENVO:00000447); feature: deep chlorophyll maximum layer (ENVO:xxxxxxxx); material: "saline water (ENVO:00002010), including plankton (ENVO:xxxxxxxx)" | depth 60 m | reverse complement strand
CACCTGTAGAGGAAGAAGCTGAAGAAGCACCTGCAGAGGAAGAAGAGTAGAAACTCGCAAACCTCACCCGGTGAAACTGTGAATAAATCGCAGTACTTTTTGGTGGGGGAAATCGGGAAGCCTCACGGGACCAAAGGCGAGTTACGCGTGAGTCCTTATAGTGATTATCCAGAAATCTCTTTTGCTCCTGGTACAATTCTTAGATTGGGCAATCGAGAGGGGATATTGCCTCATTCACCTATTGAAAGCATAAAAGTCCTGACTTCTCGTATTTTCCGTAATGGTTTACTGGTACTTTTTGATGACGTATTGGATAGGTCAATGGCTAGATCTCTAACTGGAAAGGGCCTTTTTCTATCAGCTGACGAAGTCGCTGAACTACAGAAAGGCGAGTATTTTTGGCACGATTTGGTAGGGATGGAAGTAGTGGATCTTAAGGGAGATTTATTGGGTGGAGTCTCTGCAGTGTATGAGCTTGATCCGCTGGATTTGCTAGAAGTTTCTGGTCCTGAATCAAGTTTTATGATTCCATGTAGTCGCGAAATTGTAGTTTCAGTGGATGTTGAAGGTAAAAGAATTGTTTTGGATCCCCCCGAGGGTCTTTTGGACTTATAACATGGATAAAGAAATTTTTTTAAAAGTAAATATTGTTACTATTTTCCCTGAATTTTTCAGGGATCCATTGAACACTAGTATTCCTAGTCGAGCTATGGAACGGAACTTGGTGGAATATCAATTAGTTGATTTAAGGTCTTACGCTCTGGACACTCGTGGAACCGTAGATGATGTCCCTTATGGGGGAGGATCAGGGATGGTTATGAAGCCAGAGCCGTTTTTCCGAGCTATTGATGATCTCAAGCCATCTGGTCCAGTAGTTTTGATGTCCGCAAGAGGGAGTCCTTTCTCTCACAAACAAGCAGTGCGATATTCTATGGAATCTGAATTGACTATCCTATGTGGGCATTATAAAGATGTAGACCAAAGAGTAGCCGATCATTTGGCGACAGAAGAGATCTCGATAGGTAATTTCGTCCTGTCAGGGGGAGAAATTCCCGCACTGGCTGTAATCGATGCTGTAGTGCGGTTATTACCTGGTGCCATCGGTGACCACGACTCAGCTTCATCAGACTCTTTCTATGAAGAGCCAGCTGTAGTAAGTCCACCATCTTACACTCGCCCTCCAGAATATCGCGGATATCAAGTTCCGGAAGTTTTGCGTAGTGGTGATCACGCAAAGATCACAGAATGGAAGCTTTCTAAGGTTAGGAATAACCAAGAAAAGTAGAGTTTGAGTCTGAGATATGTTCGAGTGCCCTCTTCACCGATGAGAGAGGCTGCATTATCTTAGAAGCCTGCAAAAACTGAGAACTTAGGATGACTGGAATCAGAACATGGCTGACGACGAAGTAGTAGAGGGTGCTTCTCCTGAAGAAGAGACGGCTGACGAAGTAGTAGAGGGTGCTTCTCCTGAAGAAGAGACGGTGGTACTCCAAAAGAGAACTGGCGATTTGATTCAGGAGCTAGACAAGGAAATGTTGCGAGAAGACACAGTTGAGTTTTCCCCGGGCGATACAGTAAGAGTGCTATACAACGTCAGAGAAGGGTCGAAGGAACGCATACAGGCCTTCGAAGGGGTCTGTATTGGACGGAGAGGTGCCGGGGCTGGTGAAACTTTTACGGTGCGGAAGATTTCGAGTGGTATTGGCGTAGAAAGAGTCTTTCCATTACATGCACCTACAGTAACAGCAATTGAGGTAATTAGGCGGGGCAGGGTTCGCAGGGCTAAGCTTTATTATCTTAGAAATCGTCGTGGCAAATCTGCTCGGATCAAGGAGAAACGGGTCCGTTAGAGTCTCCCAAGACACAGTTTTAGTTGCCAGCCGTTTGAGGGTGTGACCGATGGACGAATTTCTGCAGTATGAACAAACCCTATGGAGTAGAGGGATTCAAAGGATCGCTGGGCTGGATGAAGTAGGCAGAGGTTCTCTGGCTGGACCTGTCGTAGCAGCTGTTGTTGTTATGCCTCAAGGTGGCTTTGTAAATGGAGCTGATGACTCGAAAAAAATCAGCAAAAGAAAAAGAGAAAAACTCTCCGAAAAAATTCTCGCTAAAGCTTCAGAAGTGCAGTTTGGCATAGCTTCTGCTCAAGAAATAGATGAATCCAACATCCTGGTAGCTACTGGAAAAGCAATGAGTAGAGCTCTTGATAAGCTCAATGTAGAACCAGACCATGTAGTCATTGATGGTCTTCCCATGGCATCACTGGGCTGGGACCATGAGGCAGTCGTCAAAGGTGATGGACTTATCCATTCTATAGGGTGTGCTTCGATCGTCGCAAAAGTTTTCAGAGACAGTCTGATGTCTGATTTGGGAGAGCGTAATCCAGGTTATGGTTGGGATCGCAATGCAGGATATGGGACTAGAGAACATCGAGATGCATTATTGGAACTAGGAACAACTCCGCATCATCGTAAGACGTTCTTGGGGCATCAGTACGGATTAGGCATATGAAAGGAAATCGCAGCCCACTGCCATTGCTTAGCAGGCGAGAGTTTGTCGGTATCTCCATCGGAGGGCCTTTCTTATCAATGTTTCAGAATAATCCTAACGAGCTAGAGAATCCAATCGAGTTGCCGGAAGAAGATCCTCGATTGACGGCACGTCCACATAAACCGTTTCGTCCATTTACATACGGAGAATCTTGGTTAGGGGCTGAGTTAGAAAGAGGGGCATTAATGTATGTTCCCCAGACCCATTCCAACGAAAAACCCAGCCCTTTAGCAATTTGTTTTCATGGTGGAGGTGGAAGTGCAGCTTATTGGAGCAGAGTTTATGCTGAATGTGAAAAACGCGGACTAATTTTACTGGCTCCTGAATCACGTTCTCGCACTTGGGACGCAATAGAGGGGGAGTTTGGTGCAGATGTTAAGTTTCTCGACTCGGTCCTGAGGTATACTTTTGATCGATGCTCAATTGATGAAAAAAAAATTGGATTATTTGGATTCTCGGATGGGGCTACCTATTCACTTTCTCTGGGACCTTCGAACGGAGATCTTTTTACTCATCTGGTAGCATTTTGTCCTGGGGGGTCCCAGTTGGTCGAACCAGTCGTGGGTTTGCCAAAGATTTTCGTAGCACACGGGAGAGAAGACCGTGTTTTACCAGTTTCAATAAGTAGCAATGTCATTGTCCCAACCTTCCAGATCGATGGTTATGATATCAGTTATTATGAATTTGAAGGCGGACATGAGCTTCGGAAGGATATTCTAGAGAAATCCTTAGATTGGTTTATGCAATCATAAACTGCGGCAGGATTTGGTAAGCATCCCTTCCCAGTGTCTTTTGTTTCAGTTGGCACGCCTCTTGCTTCTCTTAGTACATGAAAAACCAGTATTCATTCTGGCCTTAGGGGAGGTGGACCATGTTGACTGAAAGGAATTCGTTAGGCAATGCCAAGCATCCTACTAGGAGTGTTGTTGCAATAATTGGTTGTCTATTCACTGTGATCTTAATGGGCGTATCGAATCCTTTGCTGGGACAGGAAGAAGATACAAACTTCGACTTGGTTGGGCGCCTGATAGACGGACAGACTGGGAGGCCTCTACTGGGTGCTTCTGTTGGATTAGCAGGGTCTGATTGGAGTTCGATCACCGATCAAAATGGAATCTTTAAGATTCCAGGTGCTTTTGTGGGCTGGAAGGCCGACCGAAAAGGAGGTTTTGCTATCAAGGCCAACCACCTTGGCTATGAAACTCTAAACTGGGAAGGAGACCTGTCCCGTAATGACAACATCTTGGTGCTGGAGATTTCTCCCCAGGTGGAAATCCTGGAGCTTCTGGACGGTCTTAGAAAAAGTCTGACTAGTAGAAGGATTGGTTCAGGTACAGATGTGGTTGCATATGATCGCGATGATCTGGTAGTTGCAAGGGAAGCCACTGCCCTCAGGTTTTTGGAGAATCGCAGGCGTGTTCCTTTGAGGACTAGACCTACCGTGTTCGTAGATGAAGTATCAGTGATGTCTGGTCTTGATTATTTGAACGGAGTGGATCCAATCGACCTAGAATTAATGGAGATCTTTCAGTCCGGAAGGCATGTCCGGATTTATACCACTGAATTCTTGGAGCGGGCAGCAAAGAGTGGATTTCAGCCCAGGCCGTTACTCTTCTGATTCTAGTCGTAAATAGTGCCGAAGGGGCAGGGATTGTCTATCCCTGCCCCTTCTTTTAAAGAGAACTCAGTGCGGTGCAACTCTATGGATCACCGATAGCAAGAAGCGATGCCCGAGAAGAAGCCCAACACTGTTCCTGTGAGAGTTGGAAGCAAATCGCTTGGTCTGGATCCATCGGCTCTACCGCCATCGGAGGCCCCTAGAATACGTGCCACCGCAAATCCAGCCATTGTTCCACCACCAGTTCCTTTGATGATTTTCTTTCGGCACTCACCAGGTCCAAGTGGAGCTCGCACGGAACCAACTCTATTTCTAGCTAGATTGAACTCTACTATTTCAATTACATCTCCTCCTGGCGGTTTGCTGGAACCAAACCTTAAGGTCGCGTCTCCGGCAAAGATTCGTCGCACAGCACCAATTTCGTTAGCTCTTCTTGTCTCCAGGTATATTAGAGGATGGTGCTGATTGTCCGCATATACAGAAGGCACGGATTGATTAAAAGTGCTAGGGCGAGAAGTGGTTCTGATCCAGTTTGGCCGCAAGGCGCCTATTGCTTCCATAACAGACATTTGAGAATAGATACCTTGAGCAAGTTCTTCTTCAGTAATTTCATTTGGGTTTGTGCGAGAGCCTGAAGTCCCTCCCCCAGTCGATGCGCAGCCGTTGGCTATAAGAGTAATTGCAACCAAGAGGCAGGTCTGGTGCTTCTTCATTAGCTGGTCCCTTTAAATATCCCGCGTGCAAGAATGGCTATTGTAGCCGACATGTTTTGATTTATACTGTGGTAAATGTTAACTCACTAGCGTATAGTTTAGCAATTCTTAAGTCAGACTGGGAAAATGGTTGCACTTTTTCTAACACTGATTTTGAAATCATGACAAAGACCAAATGGGAAATTTATAGACAGGGGGAGAGCTGGCGTGAATCATAAGCAGGTAAGGTCATGGATTTTATTTGACTTCGCTAATTCTGTTTATCCAGCAGTCATCACGTCTGTAGTATTCCAGACGTTCTTTATTAACTCGATTGTAGGCAATGAGGCCGGGGAAGGGGATTTGTTGTGGGGCCGTGCGGTTGCATTGTCTGCTCTCCTAGTGGCGTTACTCTCTCCAGCATTAGGTGCTATAGCCGATCGGTCTGGAGTGAGAAAGAAGTTTCTCGGATTTTTTGTCGGACTCTGTTTAATAGGAGTGGCCTTTTTCCCAACCATTGAACCAGGGATGGTTTCGTATGCTTTTGCGCTATTCGTTTTAGCGAATGTGGGTTTTGAAGGCTGCCTGCCATTTTACAACGCGTACTTACCAGAGTTAGTGCCGCCAGAACAGCAAGGTACGGTATCAGGAAAAGGGTTTGCGCTAGGATACCTCGGTTCTGCCGTCGGCCTGGCTCTAGCTTTACCTCTCTTGGGCAACCTTGATTTAGTATGGCTGATGGTTTTTGTAATGTTTCTTGTGTTTTCTATTCCATCGTTCTGGTTTTTGCCAGCTGATGATCCTAGAGGTAAAGAAAGTATTGGGAACTCGGCTAAATGGGGTGTCAGCAACTTTATTAGTCTCTGGAAAGAAGTAATGGCAGTGAAGCCAGTGAGGAATTTCCTAATTGCATATTTCTTTTATATAGATGGAGTTTTGACGGCTACATATATGGCAGCAACATTGGCTTCAACTACGTTCGGGTATACGCAAAATGAACTGATTTATCTCTTCTTTTTGATTCAGTTGTCCGCATTAGTAGGAGCCTTTTTACTGGCCAAGCCTACCGACCTTCTTGGGCCGAAAAAGATTTTGAATGGTGTATTGGTCTTGTGGATCTGCGTTGCTTTAGGGGTTTATTTTGTTCCAGATAGTTCTAAACTAGGATTTGCCAGCCTTGGATTGTTAGCAGGTTTCGGTCTAGGTTCAGTTCAATCAGCTAGTCGAAGTTTTATGGCTAGATTGACGCCTAAAGGCAAGGAAGCTGAAATTTTTGGATTCTATGCGTTCTGCGGAAAATCTTCTTCAGTGGTGGGCCCCCTTGTGTTTGGGTATGTAGCCTTTCTCACGGGCGGAAATCAGAAACTAGCTATCATGACAGTCAGTATACTTTTCATAATAGGGTTAATGTTACTACAACCTGTCCCAGAAAATCACAACGAAGAGTTTGCTAACAAATCTAGACACTAGTGCAATAGAGTTCGAAGAGTCACGAGTGTTTTCATCTTCCGATTACGTAGTCACTTTTTGCTGGGGCGACTCCCCCATGCATGACACCCGTTTCTGGATCGATCATGATCATCTTTACTGCACCGGCTCCTGATATGCTTTGTCGATAGGGTTGCTGAAGAGGGAGTACTTCGATCTTGTGACCCCTGTTTGCAAGATTATCGGAAATACGATCTCCCAAGCTTGCGGGCATTGTCAACATTCCTCTATTCGTACCAGGATAATTAGAAGATGTGAACGCAGAGCTGGTGACCGTAGGGGATTCAACGGCTTGTTGGACATTGGCTCCGAATAGGGCTACAGCCAGGAAAGACTGTAGCATTGCCTGTGGTTGATTATCACCACCTGGCGTATTCCAAGCCAAAAAGGGCTTTCCATCTTTGGTGGCTAATGCAGGATTGATAGTGTGTCTAGGCCTCTTCCCTGGCACCATCTCATTAACGTCACCGTCTGCCAAAGAGTAGTAGGGCATACGATTGTTTAGTACGATCCCAGTGCCGTCGACATACATTCCGCTTCCAAAACTGCCATTAACACTATGAGTCACAGAAACTAGGTTGCCAAATTGGTCCGAGATAGAAAAAGATGATGTTTCACCGTCGGTTTTGGTCCAATCGTTTGGATAGTAAACTTCTTCTGCGTCTGTTGCATACTCCACCTGATGTCCCGCTAAAACCGCTTCACCGTTTATGGGGTCTCCAGGTGGTGGAGATGTCATGGCCTTATCTAGGCGGATCAGACTGCGTCGGCTCTGTGCATAATCTTTAGATAGTAACTCATCTACTGGTATATCCACGTATCTGGGGTCAGAGATCCATTTGTTACGGTCTGCAAAAGTTAAGTTCATTGCTTCTGTAACAACATGGATGTAATCGGCTGAGTTGTGTCCCATAGCCTTTAAGTCGTAGCCCTCCAGGATATTGAGTGCCATTAGCATGACTATCCCCTGCGAATTTGGTGCGCTTTGGTAAACTTCGAGCCCTTCGTATTGAATCTTTATTGGGTCTAAAAGCTCAGCTTGGTACGATGCGAGATCCTCGTATCGTAAGCGACCTCCTGCTTCCTGATAAATTTTGTCGAATTGCATCGCAAGTTCCCCTCGATAAAACACATCTGCTCCGCCGGATACTATTTTTTCCATAGAACTGGCCAGATCTCTTTGTACGAACAGTTCACCTGCTACTATAGGTCGACCTTCGGGCATAAGCACAGCTACAGAACTGGGGTAGTCACTAATTTTCTCAACCGCACGTTCGTGATATGTAGAGGCCCAAAAGTCTAAGGGGTGTCCCTCTCTTGCAGCACGGATAGCGGGCTCCAGTATCTGGGAGTACTCCATAGTACCAAAGGTTTTCTGAGCAAGATCAAATCCAGCCACTGCACCAGGAACGTCTGTGGCATCTGGGCCCGAGCTAGGAATTGATCCTAGCTCTTGGAAATAAGATTTCGTGGCCAACTGAGGTGCTGTTCCAGTTCCATTTATAAACACTACCTTATCTAAATCTTTTACGTAGGCCAGCATGAAGGCGTCTCCACCCATTCCAGCTTGGTGCTGTTCAACGACTGTGGTCATATAAAATACTGCGGTTGCCGCATCAAAAGCGTTTCCACCAGCTTCCAGTATTTTCCATCCTGCCATTGCTTCCAAGGGGTGTTCAGCTGCTACCATCCCATGTGTTCCCATTACTACTGGCCTCCAAAAAGGACGGTCACTTGGTTCTTCTTGGCTCATCAGTGGAGTGATAGGCAGGGATATGCATCCTAGCATGATAATCAACAAGGTGCGTTTCATAGTCTAAGTTCCAGGTTTACAGTGTCTAAGATTAAGTAGGTGGATTGATCCTACAACCGAGAATCTACTCTGACCATAGCATTAACTGTGGCACGTATAGCTAGCTTCCATCAATCCGAAGCTATCCTAGTTTATGGTTTTGAGCATTTCCTTGGTTTGGAGGAGATTATAAGCTATGATTTTACGCTGATTAACCTTTGAGCTAAGGAAAGGAAACTGGAAATGGAAGAAAGTAGAAATGCTATTCTGCTTATCGTATTCGCTGTGGCTTGTGGTCTTCTAGCTTTCCAGTCTACTCCATTGATTTTGTTTATTGAAGGGGAACAGGCTCAGGGTTTCTCGTATTGGTGCAGTAGAAATGCTTGGATCCAGTTGACTCCTGATGTGCCACAATTGGAACTTGGTAGCTCTGCACATCCGGGGTGCAGACGAGACACTCCAATGGCACTGATTCGGTTTGCACTAGCTTCCTTGCCTGTTTTTATGCTAGGGAAGATGTATCTCAAGAAAAAATAGTCCTTAGAGAGCAATTGCCGAGTCGAACCTGTAGCTCCACCTTTCGTAAATTACAGATCCGACTCAGTGCTAAGATCAGAAATGGAAATAAGTCTGAATTTTCAAGGAAAACTCTGAAGGGAGTGAGCTTAGTGCAGGATTCCAGGTGTCTACATTCACAGCTATCTTGTTACGGCCAATAAAATGAGTAACGAATCCGAGGGTGCTTAACATTCCCCCATCGTTTGAAATATTTCTATCGGGGTTACCCCAACTTACTCGGATGAGGGGCTCGATGAATTCAACCAAAGTGGTGTTTGGGACTGACTTCCTATAAGAAAGAATGGTCTGGAAAGAACTGAAAGCACTTGGCTTGCCCAGAGAGTCCAGTTTTTTCCAGTTGTCACCAAAGATCATGCCAGTCTTTAGATGAACACCTGGGCTACCATAGCTACCATATTCTAAGTCAGCTCCCCAGGCCAACCCGTGTTGATCTTTTGAGAGGACGGGATTCGAGTAATCGTGAGCACTAAAGTTGGGTGATAGATTAAATCGGCCTGCAATAGGAATTTCTAGTCGTCCTGAAAAAGATTTTGCGCCAGTGGCTTCTTTATTGTTCGCACCGGCACCATTTGTGATGGCGAAAGAATAGTAAAGGTCTCTGCTGGACAAGGTACCATCAAAGATTACTCCGATATCACGGTCCGAGTATCCTAAGTTTTCCGTGAATCTACTATAGGAACAAATACTCTTAGTTCTGGGGCCCATGCAGGAATCAACTCCCCTGATGTCTCCACCCCTTTCAATTACCAAGGTCTGGGTTGAGCTAGTCAATTCGAAAATGTCAAATGCCCTTTTGAATTGTCCTGATGTCATCCGGAATTTAGGACTAAATGACAGTCGCAAGTATGCGTCTTTCAAAGAGATCTTCCCACCACCAAAGTCTGGCTGCACTTTACCCGACACGAGATCGTTTACAGTTACCTCTGCTGTTAATCGAGTCCGCCGAAGCAAAAATTCAGAACTCTTTTCTCCAGCGACAGAGGTAGTATTGAACTGGGTGTGAGTTCGACCAGTTATGGTAAGCTCTGAAGCTCTTGAGTTTAAAGTGACCTGAGCAGATAGCGGGGAAGATTGAATGCTAAACAGCAGAATAGCAATTAAACTGTTAGTTCTAAGCATTCTTTTTTTTTTGCATTGTTTTTGTCTTCTTCCTCATGATTTTAAGTTAATAGAAGGGTAATTAATTTCCTATTTGAAACAAGTATAAATATTGTGAAAAAAAGCACAAGGCCTAAGTGTCATGAAAGAGTTGCTTTTTTATTCTATAGATTGTACTTTTTTTCACAATGTTTAATGTGTCGTTTAATTTGGGGAATAAATAATGAGAAATGCAGTAATTGCAGGAGTTGTCCTGCTGGGTTGCGGAGGGGGATCTGACAGGCAGTTGGTAGAGAATAAGGGGTCTGATACCTTGGTAAATGTGGCTCAGGCGTGGGCGGAAGAGTATGGTGTGGTCGATCCTAGCGTAGCTATTGCAGTAACGGGTGGCGGGTCTGGTACCGGTATTTCTGCCATGATAAATGGTACAGTAGATATTGCTAATTCCAGTCGAGCGATGAGAAGTGAAGAAATCGAGTCCGCTCAGGCAAATGGAGTGAATCCCGTTGAACACATAGTTGGCTATGATGCCTTGGCAATTTTTCTACATCCAAGCAATCCTATGAAATCCATCTCTTTTGCTGATTTGAGGCGTATTTATGGGGACGGCGGAGATTTAGATAATTGGAGCCAACTGGGGATCGATATGCCAGATTGTCCTAGTGGAGAGATAGTGAGAGTGAGTCGTCAGAATAATTCTGGCACATATGCATATTTCCAAGAAGCGGTTCTGGGAGAAGGAAGAGATTTTAGATTGGGATCGAGGGACATGAACGGATCGTCCGAAGTGGTCGATCTCGTGGCAAGTACTGCTTGCGGGATTGGTTATAGCGGTCTAGCCTATGCTACAGAGGAAGTGGAAATGCCATGTGTGATGGTGGAAGAGGGTGCAGAATGTGTGCTGCCAACCGTTGAAACGGCTATAGATGGCAGCTATGCGATTGCTCGGCCCTTGTTTATGTATACCGCTGGAGTTCCAACTGGAGCAGTGGGGGCCTACATGAGCTGGATTATGGGGGATGAAGGGCAGTGTATTTTGTTTGATAAAGGATATGCTCCAGCAGGAGAAGTCGTCTGTAGTTAAAAGGAATTGTGGAATGGAAAATCTACACTACGCAGAACGTATTGAGAGAGATCTGGAGGAAATAGGGGCACACATTGATCAAGTGTCAGATGAAATTCTAGAGCAGATCGGGAAAGTTCTGCACTCTTTTGTTCACCGAGACTTTGCCGGTGCCAATGAAGTTGTTTTAGGTGATCGTAGGGTTAATCGAAAGATACAGAGGATTGACGAAATGGTGCATTCTTTTGTGGTGAGGCACGCGCCAAGTGGTCGACACCTACGATATGCTTCCGCCGTTCTACGTTTGACTGTCGCCTTGGAAAGGATCGGTGATTATGCTGGTTCGATTGGGCGGCAGATCGTAAGAATCGAATCCGAGCCACCTGAGAGGATAGTTAAACAAATCGAGATGGTCGCCCAGCAGGCTAGGTATACGCTCGAAAAAGCGATACAGGCTTTCAAAAAGGGAGATGTGGAGAGTGCTAGAGAGACTTACTGGCACTCTGAACGCTCTGATCATGCGTTGAGTTTAGTCTTTAACGAAGTTTTGGATTTAGGGACAACCGAAAAGACTGGAATGTTGGACATATTGGGATTGAGTAGGGTGTTGCTACTTTTCAGAAGGATGGAAGAGCAGGCGGAAAATCTTTCTGAACAAACGGTATTCGCATTTTCAGGGGAACAGAGAAAGCCCAGAGTGTTTAGAGTACTGTTTTTGGATGAAAAACATGACCGCGAAGCGCAGGTGGCCGAATCCTATGCTCGCAAAGCTTTTTCCAAAAGTGGCGTTTATGAGAGTGCCGGTTGGAACGTTCAGGGAGATGGGTTGCTAGAGGAAAGTCTAGTAAAATATATGGACGGTAAGGGCTTAGACCTTAGGCACGCTCGTTCAAAAGAAATGGTTCCAATTTCGGAGATGTCCAACCACTTTCATGTTGTGGTCGTTTTTTCAAAAGAGGAAGACTTCGATTTTCTGGGAGAAGTACCTTTTAGAACTACAGTTTTAAGGTGGGATCCTTCTGATGTTAATGACTTAGACGCAACTTATCGACATGTAGCTGGTTCTATCCAAAAATTGATGACAATTTTATCTGGAGTGGACGCCAGCTAGCAAAATGGACAAGGCTGAGAATATAGTAAACGAACAGAGACTAGGTGAGCATCTCGACTATAGAGACAAAGCCTGGTTTTGGGACAAGTGCTTCGAAATTCTGATGTTCGTTGCAGGTGTTTCAGCAATTTTTCTGATCATTAGCATTTTCTTTTTTATTACCAAAGAAGGATTTGGCTTTCTGTTTGAATCCTTCAGCTTTAGCGAATTCTTGCTATCTGTGGAGTGGAGACCAACGTCTCTTTCTAACCCTAACTACGGTATCCTTGCCCTTGTAATAGGAACAGCCAGTGTGACTGGGTTTGCGATGCTTCTGGCTGTTCCCTTTTCATTGTGTGCAGCCATCTTTATCTCCGAATTTGCATCTGGTCGAACGAGAGAGATTTTGAAAGTGCTGATTGAGCTACTCGCAGCTATTCCTTCAGTAGTTTGGGGATTCATAGGGCTTTCGATTATGAATCCATTGATCATAGATCTTTTCAATGTACCTGTTGGCTTGGGAATTCTTAACTCGGGGATAATTCTTGCTCTGATGGCAGCTCCGATCATGACAACCATTGCTGAGGACGCTCTTAAGGCTGTTCCAGATACATACAGAGAAGCAGCAGAAGCACTTGGGGCTACAAAATGGCAGGTGACTTTTAAAGTTGTCTTGCCGGCAGCAAAAAATGGGCTCGTTGCTGCTATTTTACTGGGAGTGGGCAGAGGGTTTGGAGAGACCATGGCGGTTCTCATGACCAGTGGTCACTCGATTAATTTGCCAACAAGCCCATTCGATTCAGTGAGAGCGCTGACTGCGACTATAGCTGCTGAATTAGGCGAAACAGCCGTTGGATCCGAACATTACCAGGCATTGTTTACACTTGGGATACTCCTATTCTTGGTCACATTCATAATAAATCTGACTGCGGATATAGTGGTTAAAGGCAATAAGGGGAACTAAGTGTTTGATTCCACTGAGTTAAACCGCCGAAATCATCACACTCAAAAACTATTATCCATTCTGTTTGGTTTGGTAACCTGCCTTCTGGTAGTTCCTGTGATCACCATTATGAGTGTGTTGATTTATAAGGGCGGTCCAAATATTTCTTTTGAATTCCTTTTCAGTGCTCCCACTAATGGAATGACTGCTGGTGGAATATTTCCAGCTCTTTTAGGTACGATTTGGCTTGTGGTTGTCGCACTTATATTCTCGGTTCCATTAGGTGTGGCTACGGCCATATATCTTTCTGAGTATGCTAAAGACACTTGGCTAACCCGGATCATCAATTTGGCAATCATCAATTTGGCGGGAGTTCCTTCGATCGTACATGCCTTATTTGGTTTGGGGGCGTTTGTAATTTTTGCGGGGTTTGGGACTAGTATACTAGCAGCAAGTTTAACGCTGGGGATTATGACTTTGCCTGTGGTTATTGTTGCTACGAAGGAGTCCCTTCAGGCCGTGCCTGTGGAATTTAGAGAGGCATGCTGGGGAATGGGTGCAACTCGCTGGCAGACTATCAGGAAGGTTGTCTTGCCCAATGCACTGAGTGGCATTTTGACGGGAGTGATTCTCGAAGTTTCCAGAACGGCTGGCGAGACCGCCCCAATCATGTTTACTGGTGCGGCATTTTTTCTTCCCTTCCTTCCCCAGGGGATTTTAGACCAAACTATGGCAATGTCGTTGCACCTTTTCGTAGTGTCCACTCAGGTTCCAGGTGTTCCAGAGGAACTTCCATATAGTGTAGCCTTGGTTCTTGTCACTATCGTTTTAGTTATGAATGCGTCTTCGATAATGCTTAGATCTTACGTCAGGAGCCAGAAGAAATGGTAACCTCTCATCCAGAAATCTTGGTTACAGATTTGATCATTAAGTATGGGGATGACCTAGCACTTAAAGTGGACGACCTAGAGATTCGGAAGAATGAGATATTCGGTATTATTGGTCCTGCTGGAAGCGGAAAGACAAGTTTTCTTAATGCCATAAATAGGATGGATGAATACAGGGACACCATGGATGTCCAGGGTTCGATAAGGTTTGGTGGGCTGGAAGTCAGGCAAGTGAAAAATGTTTATGCTCTGCGTAAGAGGATAGGCGTCGTTTTTCCTTTGCCAGTTGGACTTCCCATGAGTATTTATGAAAATGTTGCCCTGTCTCCTCGTCTCGCTGGTATAACCAAGAAAGCTGAGTTGGATGAGACGGTAGAGCGTTGCCTGACAAGGGCTGCGCTTTGGGACGAAGTGAAAGATCGGCTTCATCAATTGGGAAGCTTACTGTCAGGGGGACAACAGCAAAGATTGACGATAGCAAGGGCGTTATCCCAAGATCCTGAGCTCCTTCTTTTGGATGAGTTTTCGATAGCTGTAGATCCGGTTACGACGATGCGAATCGAAGATGTGCTGCAAGAACTCAAGAATGAAATGACCGTGATTCTAGTTACTAATTTGGTGCAACAGGTTAGACGGATCGCGAATAGGACAGCGTTTTTCCTAAACGGTGAATTAGTGGAAGTAGGTGAAACTGAAGATTTCTTTACCGGTACTGTCACAGATCAGCGGACTCGTGACTATGTGGAGGGACGTTTTGGATAGTATAGAGAATTCGGAACTAGCCATTCAAGTGGACAAATTGAACTTCTGGTACGGAGATTTTCAGGCTCTTTTTGATGTTGACTTGGAAGTAAAAAAGGGTTCTGTAACTTCCTTGATCGGTCCATCTGGTTGTGGAAAATCGACATTGTTGAGATCAATTAATCGTATCAATGAACGATTGGGATCATATACCAAAGTTTTGGGGTCTATAAGGATTTTGGATAATAATATTTTGGACGAGCGAGTAGATCTGGCACAACTAAGGAAAACTGTGGGTATGGTCTTCCAGCGACCCAATCCGCTTCCTTTGTCTATTCGAGACAATGTGCTTTTCGCACATCGAATTCATGGGTCGAGTGGAGGTCTTTCAAGAGCACAAGAGGAAGTAATCTTGGAGGAGTCACTCAGAACGGTGCTGCTCTGGGATGATGTGAAGGATCGTTTAAATGATTATGCAACTGGGCTTTCCCTTGAGGCTCAGCAGAAGCTATGTATCGCGCGGCTTATTCCTCTTAAACCATCTGTTATTTTGATGGATGAGCCTACTTCAGCATTAGATCCTAAAGGGACCGAGGCTCTGGAACAGATGATTTGGGCTCTATCAGGGCAGTATACAATTTTGATTGTTACCCACAATATGGCTCAGGCGAGAAGGGCAAGTACTGAATCCGCCTTCATGCTACTGGGTAAGTTGATAGAGAAACAGAGTACTGATGATTTGTTTCTAAACCCTCTTCATGAGGAGACTGCAGATTACATTGAGGGCAGATATGGCTAGGACTTTAATACAATCTCTTTAGGTTTCTTAATGTATTTTGAGGGGATAGAATTATTAAGAATTTGTGCTTGAGCGAGTTCATCCTCAAATAGAGGTGGGTTAGAGTGAAGAGAAGAAAATTTATTGTTTCCTCAGCGTTGGGTTCTATGGCTTTGAACTCCGATGATCTGGTTTCTGCGGATACTGAATCACCCAAAGCTGGATTTGACGGAAGAAAAATCTTGATCGCAGGTGGTGGCTTCAGGGAAGCATTCATCCGTTATATGGCTGATCTGACTGGCAAAGATAGACCGAGAATATGCTACTTGCCCACTGCCTCTGCGGATCGTCCATCAGGTATTATCAGTTGGTTTCAGAATTGTGCGAACCTGAACGTTGTACCTTTCGTCCAGGAGAGTTTCATCAGCAGCTATAGGATGGATCAGAGCTTTGAAGATGTTTTGCTTTCGATGGATGGAATAGTTGTATCTGGAGGGAACACTCTAAACCAACAGGCTATTTGGAAAGTCCAGGGTATTGATTTGATTTTGAAGGAAGCCTGGGACAGAGGAATTGTGTTGGGAGGAGCCAGTGCTGGCTCCTTATGTTGGTTCGAAGAAGGCACGACAGATTCAAGGCCAAAGGAAGTGACGAAAATTGAGTGCTTAGGATTTCTGAAAGGAAGTCATTCGCCGCATTATGATGCTGAAGCAGCTAGAAGGCCCCTATACCATAAATTGATCAAGTCGGGTGAATTGATGCCTGGGTATGCTTGTGACAACGATGCAGGAATCTACTTCGAAGACAATGAAGTAAAACGAGTGGTTTCTACTCGAGAAGAAGCCAAGGTTTACTATGTAAGCAAAGTAGGAAATGATGTTGTGGAAAAAGTCATGGAGCCAGAACGGATAGACTAGTTCTCCACCACCAGTTTATTTGTCTTTTAGAAACATTTGGGCGATTGCTTCACCGTACCTGGCCGAATCGAAGGGTAGGCTATTTACCTGAAGTGCGACTATTACACCTTGATCAGAAAAATTGGCGAGGAATGAACGAGTTCCTTTCACTGTTCCAGTATGGTTAGGGTAACGACGTCCAGCCTGGTCCGTCCTTATAAACCAAGCCAAGGCTTGTTCGTGACCTAGAGGTGTTTCCGAGCCGTATTCTCTAATTGACGGATCGATTTGTGGCCTGTGCATTTCTGCTACAGTTTCTGGAGTCAATAATCTCCCCTCGTTAATCGCGAGCGCTAGTCTGACCATATCTTCAACATTCGACAGGATGCCTCCTCCGGCGTATTTGTAGCTAGGGTCCTCATTAGGTGCATTGATAAAATGTCCAGTTGCGTTGCGGACATAACCCTTTCCTCGGTGGTTTACTACTCTGGATGGTACGTCGAATTGGGTAGCCAGCATTCCTGCGGGTTCGAAAACGTTGTATTTGAGGTATTCTTCGTAATCTTCATCGGTTACAGATTCGACAATGCCATGTTGGAGGTTGTGAGCGTGGGACGAGTACATCCATGCAGTGCCTGGTTCATAGACCAGAGGATCATCACGCCATAAACGGGTGGCTTCTTCAAAGTCGTCATAATGTCGAAATCGCAATAGCCCGTATGGTCCAAATTCACCGTTTCGGTAGTGGCGAATGCCGGAGGTGTGAGTGAGAATATGTCTTACGGTTATTGGAGATGGCTGCTCAGTGTAGTAGGGCATATATCGTTGTAGGGTAGCGTCCAGATCGACTTTTCCTTGCTCTACTAACTGCATAAGACCGATAACTGCAAAGACTTTGGAGACTGAGCCAATATTATGGACAGTGCGTCCGGTCGCGGGAGTATGATTATCTAACTCAGCGTAACCGACACCTTCCGAAAATACGATTTCGCCGTCTACAGCCACTGCAACTGAAATTCCAGGAAGATCGTGGTCAGTTCTTAACTGCTGCATGTAATCAAGTAGCTGATCACGAGATACTTCCTGCCCAGTTAATGGATTTTGAACCGAGACAACAACCGCTAGGATACTAAGCGTTGCAGTGAATACCTTGAGGAAAAGTCGCATCTATTATCTCCTGTTAATCATTTCTTCAGTTTGTTGCTAACCATTATAAGCATTAGTGGGATCTACTGAGATGACTCAATCGTTTGGGCTGCTCGCAATAGTAATTCTTCCTGCCATGGCTTAGCAACCAACTGGATTCCAAGTGGGAGACCGTCACTATCTCTACCCACCGGGACGCTCATAGCTGGCCATCCCAAGATATTGAATGAGTTCATGAAACGCGTGGATGAAGGTTCATCTAGAAGAGGAGTTTTTTCTGGTTGAGAATGAGTGACTAAGAGATCAAAGTCCTTCAGTAGGTGATTCCACTTACTTCGGATAGTTTGACGTATCTTTTGGGCTTTGACGAAATCTCCTCCACTGAAAGCAAAGGCAGAAAGGAGTCGATCTTTACAAAACTCCCCATAGTCCGAGTAATGTTTAATCAAATAGGGTGTATGGAAAGCAGCAGCTTCCACTGCTAGTATGACATTACTAGTCAACCACAGTGTAGCGATTTCGGTTAAATCGATTTCTGCCAATTGAGCACCTGCATCTTCCAGGACTTGGAGAGAGCTTTTCCAAGAATTGAGCATGTCGGGATCTTCAACGGGTGTTGAAAAGCCATCTTCTCTCAATATGCCTATACGAAACCCTTCAATTCCTGCGTTCAGGTCTATAGTTGTCTCGAAATCACTATTTTTACGGGTTCTTGAGTCCAGGGGATCCTGGCCAGAGAGGACACTTAGCAGTAATCCAGAGTCCTCTACGTTGTGAGTTAGGGGTCCAAGGTGATCTAGAGACCAAGCAAGAGGTGTACATCCGGCGAGACTGACCCTTCCGAAGGTTGGCTTTAATCCGACGAGTCCACACAATGTTGCTGGTATCCTGATGGAACCTCCAGTATCTGATCCCAAGGCAGCGCTCACGATACCAGTGGCTACTGCAGCTGCTGACCCACTGCTGGATCCGCCAGCATCGTAGTCTGGATTGTGGGGGTTTCTAGTGGGACCATAGTGCGGATTGCTGGATCCTGGCCAGTAAGCGAATTCAGACAGGCGCGTTTTTCCGACGATGATGGCACCTGCCTCTATAAGGCGGTTTACTGCTGTGGCACTGAAGTCGGTCGCCTGGTTGTCTAGTATTTTTGAACCAGCTGTTCTCGTGGTTCCAGTCATGGCTAGTAGATCTTTAATTGCAACGGGAATTCCGTGTAGGGCTCCTCGATATTGTCCATTGGATATTTCAGCTTCCGCTTGCTTTGCGGCATCAATGGCTTGCTCAACCAGGACGTTCTGGAAAGCGTTGATCTCTGCATCTTGGCTCTGAATAGAATCCAGGGACTGTCGGGTCAATTCAACGGGTGATAGGCTTCGGTTTTTTATTTTGTGACTAAGGATGCCAATACTCAGTGGACTTCGTTCTGGGGTATCCTCTGACCTATCAGTGGTTACTGTTTCACAAGAGGTTGAGTGATTAATCGTTTGCCCCGGATCCCAATCTACCAAGTAATCTGGATTGGCAGATGTTTCCACTATTTTCGCCATTTCATTCAGGGAAACAACTTTATCTAAACAGCCTTGATCAATAACCTTTTCAATATCGTTGGAACTAGCTGGAATGCTGGCAGAGTGAATATTCGCAATTAATCGATCTTTAAGCTTTTCCGTGTCCATCTGTTTTTAGTTAGCCTGTTTGAGAAATCCATAAGGTGTAACTGCAACCATAAGGGACTAGAAGATAATGCGCTACAAGTAGCATCTATGATAGTTTATACCTGAAAATATGGGGCGTTATTGTTGATATGAAAAATGGAAATTATACTTTCTTCTAAGACGTTGATCATGTGCAGTTTCTTTAGGCCTCGGATTTGTCAGAGTTCAAATAATTGTTAATAAAGGTGGTTTGAAGCATGAGATTTCTAAACTTCCACAAAGATGGTGAGTTCAAGCTCGGGCTGAAGACACAAGAAAGTGTTCTTGATGTGGAGACAGCTTCCAGTATGCTAGGGATGGAACTTCCCTGCACCTATGATACGGTAGTAAATGGGAATATGGGAGGTTTTTCCCAATGGGACAGTCTGATCGAGGAAGCTTTAGGGATTCCAGAATGTTGTTTAGACGAGAATAGTTTGAAAGTAGGTCCAGCAGTGATCAATCCCCACAAGGTTATTTGTGTGGGCTTGAATTATCGAGAACACGCCGCTGAAGCAGGAATGGATATTCCCAACGAGCCTGTACTGTTCAACAAGTTTAATAACTCTATAGCTGCACCGGGTCAGGATATAGATATCACTGGCCTGGTTAGGGTTGATTATGAGGCCGAACTGGCTTTCGTCATGGGAGAGCAAACACGGAGAGTTTCCGTTGACAATGCTTTAAATAAAGTCTTTGGCTATTGCACTTCAAATGACATAAGTGAGCGTGAACTTCAATTCCGATCGGGTCAATGGTTGCTTGGCAAGGCGTTGGATGGATTCTTACCTATAGGGCCTTATCTGGTGACTAGTGATGAAGTTCCAGATCCTCAAGATCTTTCTATCCGGGGTTGGCTGAATGGAGAGATTCGTCAGGACAGCAATACCTCAGACATGATTTTTACGGTCGCAGAGATCATTAGCTATATCAGTCGGTACATAACTCTCGATCCAGGTGATGTCGTTATCACTGGAACTCCTCCTGGTGTCATCATGGGCAGGGAAGATAAGGCATGGATGACCGAAGGTGATAGTTATGCAGTGGAGATTGGCAACCTCGGCAAGCTATCGAATACTATGCGCAGTGGAACCTAGTATTAGTCCTGATTTCCAATCTTTTTGTTACCCTACATCGGTTTTAGGGTCAAGGTATACTGGCCATTTCTTTCTACCGCTTCTCTACTGAAAGAAAGAGGGAAGTACTCTTGGTTGCCCCAGCTTTCTGCTAAATTGTCGTAAAATGGACTTCCAGGACGGCCTGATTGCCCAGGGCTATTAGTGGCTTGTGAATTATCTAGATCAGAGAAATCGATAATTTCCCTGAAAGTTGCACCAGTTGCAGCTACTGTTCCTGCTCCTCCTAACCTTTCGACGGGGTCGATATCAAAGGCCGAAACAAGAGAGTGGGGAAACTCACTCCTTTGGATTCTCCCCCATCGCCACTGATCTATGTCCTCGCCCTGCTCCTGCCGGATACTATTCAAGGCCTGGATAAATACATCCTCTGTTATTGGTTCGTCCTGGAGAAGCCCTTGCAGATGACTGAAAATTGCTGCTGGCCGGCTGTCCCTCCCATATATTCCGTCCCAAGATTCTACTTCTTGACGCAAGGCTTCTACTTCGGGGTCGCTCGCAACCCAACCTCTTAAGAAATCAAGAGATTTAAAGGAAGATGCCGAGTATGCATCATGTTGCAGATCTTTCGAATCTTGGATCGTAAATTGGTCCCCGCTATTCAAGACTTCTTGCACTCTCAGAATACGCGGTGTAAAGGCAGGTGCGGTCTTGAAGAAGAGTGGGGGATCATAGTTTGGGGGATGTATATCATGGTTGGCCGTACCTATCCATCCACGAGAGGGATTAAATTCCGTGGGCAGGTCATCTCTGAAACCGGCCCATTCATATTCACCCGTTCCAGGAACTGGAAGCCTGCCGTGCCAACCTTCTCTTTTTGGGGACAAAGCGGCAGCTTGCCAGGCTATATTACCAAGGATGTCACCACAAATCATATTTTCAGTAGGTGCCATCCAATAATTCATGGCGTCAAGAAATTGAGAGCAGTCATCGGCCACATTGAGTCGAAGAGCTGGTAGATATCCAGTTGTACCTGGTTCATGCATGGTAGAACGCAATGCATAGGACAGATTATTTTCTGGGTCTTCAAAGAAGATTGGTCCGTGACGTGTGAACTTAAGCTCAACTAGCTGTGGTTCTCTACCCTTCACGTGGATGGTGTCTACCTCCACACGTACCGCTTCCCATTCTCCGTTCCATAAAACTTCATTGGGATTTTCTGGGTTTACCGTTTCTTGATACACATCTGATTGGTCTGTTCCCACAATGGTCAATCCCCATCCAATTCTTCCGTTGTGTCCAATAGCAACACCAGGAAGTACAGGTTCTGTGGAACCGATAGCTGTCCATCCTGGAGCATCGAGATGAACCATGTAGCGCAATGAGGGATTGGTGACTCCGCGGTGCGGGTCGTTAGCCAGAATTACTTTTCCTGTGGCGGTCAGGTCGCCGCTGATGACCCAGTTGTTACTTCCGGGGGAATTTTCAAAGGCGCCTAGGTTAACCGATGCTTGTCTGTTATCCCAGGAATTATAGGGTTCGATCACGTTCGGTCTGACTATTGTTCCGCGGAATCCTCTCAGTCCGTTCGCAATGTCTTGATGGAGGACTGGAAGATTAAGTCCTTTAGGGACGATTAGGTCCCTAAAGGGCGTGGGCCGAGCTTGTCGGTTTGCTTCTGCTGGGCCCAGGTCTATGACACTTTGGGCGAGAGAAATTTCTCTCATGCCATCTCGAATGGGCATCGCTGTTGCAATCCTTAAGAGTGGTGTTTCAGGTGTCCATGGTTCTGGTTGAATCCCAGTCAAAGTAAATTCAACAGGCAATTCTCCCGAAGAGGTGGCATGTTCTATATAGGCATTCACCCCAGAGGAGAAGGCTGTCAGGATGCGGTATCCCTCTGGATGGTAGCTACTGAATTCTTCTTCTGTCCATGGACCCCTGTACTTGAGTAATCTGGCACTGCGATCATGTTCCACCCATTGTTCACCCATTATTTCTGCGAGTCGACCTTCACCAGCCCTTCGGTACATATCCATTTGCCACAATCTGTCCTGAGCTTGTACAAACCCCTGAGCGAAGAATAGGTCGTCTATATTGTCGGCGTAAATGTGCGGTACTCCCCAGGAGTCCCTAATTACTTCAACTTCAGCAAGAAGGCCAGGAATGTTGATTTCACCCTCTATCTGCGGCAGGTGATTTTCAGCTAGTTCCGCAAAGTCAGAGGAGGTGGACTCGCAGCTATTCAAGCTTGTTGCGAGGAGTAATAAGATCGCACCTCTGTAGTTGGTCATTAAGGGCTTTATTTTCCTTTTAATCATGGGTTCCTCTTCGGGGCACATTTCTATTAGGGATGCTAATGTTTCGGTCCAATGGTGTTGTTATATCCACATCATATTAGGGCTAGGACGGGTTCCCGTCATCTGTTTAAAGCTTTTCTGCATATATAAGGATGAACTAAGTGCAGCTTTTTTTTGCTTTTTTTGCTGGATGTTCTAATGATTCTTATGATCTCTTGCAACGATAAAAGGAGGCGGAGAATGTATTTTTCTGGCTTTGTTATGCCTAGGTTTGTTGTAACTGGTTTTTTGTTTATAACCTTTTTTACTAGTCAGGGATTAATGGGCCAGAGTGAGATAGCACCCGCACCTGGTCAAGAAGTAATATTGGTCACTGGATCTACTGGAGGTCTGGGTAGGGAAGTGGCTCGGAGGCTGGGATCTCAAGGTGCACATGTAATTGTACATGGACGCAATGATCAAAGAGGCAAAGAATTGGTTGCGGAAATTGTTGCCGAAGGTTCTGGAAGCGCCCGTTTTTATAGAGCTGATTTCTCCTCTCTACAGGAGGTAAGGGAGTTTGGAGGTAAAATTCTGGCAGACTATAGTCGGCTGGATGTGTTAATCAATAACGCGGGTTTCGGTTCCGCTCCAAACCAAAGAATGGTTTCCCAGGACGGGCACGAGTTGCGGTTTCAGGTGAATTACTTAGCAGGATTTCTTCTGACTAAAATGCTCATGCCGTTGGTAATGGATAGCCAACCATCACGTATTGTAAATGTTTCTTCAGCTGCTCAGACCGCGATTGATTTCGATGATGTAATGATAGAACAAAACTTTTCTGGTGGGCGGGCATATGCCCAGAGCAAGCTTGCGCAGATACTGTTTACGTTTGATTTAGCGGAAGAACTGGAAGGGTCGGATGTTATCCCTGTTTCACTGCATCCGGCCACCTACATGGACACAGAAATGGTCCGTAGGGCTGGAGTGCAACCCCGGACCACTGTGGATGAAGGGGCTCATGCAGTGATGAATCTTGTCCGGTCAGAGGACATTAAGCCCGGCCAATACTTTAGGGGTATAGAAGTTGGTAGAGCCCATGATCAAGCATATGACAGGATAGCCAGAAATTTACTTAAAGCCTTGAGTGAGGAATTGACTGGAGTGAGATGAGCGAGAAAGAAGTTGATGTACCTAACGTAAGAATGGTTTCAGATGGTTCTTCCCACAGTTTTTTCGGTTACTACGATAAGTGTCCTTGGGACGAATCAAATAGTTACTTGTTATTCCATAGCGTGGCAGGCACTGGTATTCCATCTGGAGATAGCCTCGCTACTATAGGCTACTGCGATCCGCAGAGGGGCAAGAGCTTCGTTCCTTTGACGACTACAGACAGTTGGAATTGGCAACAGGGATCGATGCTTCAGTGGCTTGAGAATCGCTCTGCAAAGAAAATTCTATTCAATCGTTCCATACCTGAGGGTTATGGAACTGTGCTTTTGGATATAGACAAGAATCAAGAGAGGCTTTATGGAAAACCATTGGCAGCAGCATCCCCAAGGGGCGACTTTATGGTTTCATATAACTACAGTCGCCTTGCAGTCACACATTCAGCGATCGGCTATTTCACTCATCCCGTGGACTATGATTTAGAGTGCTTTCCCGATGACGATGGGCTGTTCCATGTCGATTTGGAAACGGGCAAAGAGATGCTCATATTCAGTTATAGGGATGCTTCCAATTTTTCTCCTGAGGATTCCATGTCGAGAGCAACCCACTGGTTTTCGCACGCTGGCATTAATCCTAGTGGAACTCGCATTTTGTTTTTGCACCGTTGGTCTGAGTGCGTGACTGATGAAAATCAATGGTTCCATCGTCTACTGACCATTAGCCCTGATGGGACCGATGTGAAAGTTTTGCAGACCAGTGAACATCCACTGCTAGAAGAACAAGTCGAGGGGGTTTGGACCTATGAGTATGAAAAGAATGTGAATCAGATCTCCCATCCAGTTTGGCTTGATGATATACACATATTGGCTTGGTCAACTCGAAATAACCGTAGTCGATACCATCGCTACACAGATAGATCTTCTGATGTTGAAGAAATAGGTGGACATGTTTTACGGGAAAATGGACACTTCACGTGTAGTCCAAACAATAAATGGTTACTCACAGATACCTACCCAGACCCAGATAGCAACAAAAGGAGCCTCTTGCTTTTTGACATGGAAACTGGGGCAGTGGCTTCGCTGGGATCTTTCTATGCAGATCCAGCACTCACCAAAGACACTAGGTGCGATTTACATCCCCGTTGGGATCGAAATGGAAAAGTTGTATGTATCGATTCGGTCCACGAAGGAATGGTTCGGCAAGTGTATACTCTGGATGTTTCTGATTCTCTAGTCTGACCTTTAGGTGTTGGTATCAACGTGGTCAATCTTTTTTTCATTAGGCACTTGCCGAGGGATATTTTTGCACTAAATTATATGAGAATGAGTCTCAATCACATTTAAAATACTTTATAATTTGTTGCAAATTACATGTTTTACCTAACACTAGCGCTGCTGAATTCACTTAGCCCACCAATAGGGCAATTGGAAGAGCCATCCATTCGAATTGAGAGGGAGGCTTGGATAATGGGCACTAGTGTTGGAGTAGTGATTGAAGCTGGCTCGAGAGAGCTTGCCATTCAAGCATCGGAAAGAGTCATTCTGGAAATGGAAAGGGTTGAATCCTTGATCAGCACATGGAGGGCCGATTCCGAGTTGAGCAGGGTTAACAGAGCCTCAGTAGGTGTGGACCTGCCCATTTCTGATGAACTGTTTCTAATACTGGCTAAGGCAGAGGAATTATCACGACAAACTAGAGGATCGTTCAGTCCTTTCATGGGTCCGCTAATTGAGGCATGGGATTTGAGGGGTAGAGGACGAATTCCAGCTGGTGAGGAAATCGAAAGTGCGATCCAGCATTCACAGAAAGGTGCCTTTAACCTGAATATTGAGGATCAGACCGTGACCAGGAATTTCGATATTTCATGGATAGAAACTGGTGCATTCGGTAAAGGGGTAGCTCTTTCTGGTCTTGCAGATGTGCTAGGTCCTTCCGTTAGTCATGCAGAGATCAACTTCGGTGGTCAGGTCTGGATTTATCATAGGCTGCCCTACGGAGGATCAGGTCGTGTCGTCCAGATTGCTCATCCTAGTAATCGATCAGAGAGCGTATTAAAGGTGAAGCTCATCAACGAATCAATTGCTACCTCAGGCATGGGCGAACGATTTATCGAAGTTGAAACAGAAAAATATGGACACATCATTGATCCCCACACGGGTATGCCAGCAGAAGCATGGGGAAGTGTCTCAGTAATTTCTCAAGATCCATTCGAGGCAGACGCTCTCGCAACGGCTTTGTTCGTCATGGGTCCTGATGAGGGTTTAAAGTGGGCTGAAGAGCAGCAGGATATAGCCGCTTTATTTGTCCGTGATATTCACGGAAAACTGTCGATGGAATCGACTACATTTTTTCAAGATTCTTTTATAGAATCACAACTAAACAAAGAGGGTATTCGGAATGACCAAAGTAATTAGGATGTCAGTAGTCTTTTCAGTTTTTATCTTCGTACTGGTGTCCCTC
>CEOQ01298203.1_pt1 | contig 26119 bp, 26 predicted proteins | sample 361351 | NCBI WGS metagenome assembly CEOQ01 (sample SAMEA2619907, study PRJEB7988) | marine metagenome | biome: marine biome (ENVO:00000447); feature: deep chlorophyll maximum layer (ENVO:xxxxxxxx); material: "saline water (ENVO:00002010), including plankton (ENVO:xxxxxxxx)" | depth 60 m | reverse complement strand
CAGACTACATTACAAAGATATGCAAAAGGCATATGAAATGGCATATAATCGTGACAAACAGATGCTGGGAGTATTGTTTGACTGGGAATAAAATATCTCCAGCTAATTTATAATACTTAAAGGAAACCAATCTAATGACTTCAAAAAATAATGTTAACACCTCAATTAACCTATATGACCAAGCTGAGAAATTGATTCCAGGGAAAACTCAACTTATTAGTAGACGGGCCAGTGGCCATGCGTATCCAATAAGCCCTATATATGCTAAACACGCCAAAGGTTCTAAATTTACTGATGTAGATGGAAACGAATATATAGACTGGGTTAATGCTGTAACCGCTGTCATTTTGGGACATAGCGATGACGTAGTAGATAACGCAGTCAAGGATCAAATTGACAAGGGCAGTATTTATACTCTGAACAGTCCTTTAGAAATAGAGCTTGCTGAATTATTGAACGAAGAAATTCCAAGCTCAGAAATGGTCAGATATACCAAAGGTGGGGGCGATGCCTGTACTGTAGCAGTACGAATAGCTAGAGGAGTTACAGGCAAAGACAAGATTATTTTTAGCGGATATCACGGATGGCACGACTGGTATCAAGCTGCTAATTATGGAGCAGACCCAGTAACTGGAGAGTTCCCTTTCGCAGGAATAGAGCCCATAGGCGTACCGCAAGCTCTAGCAGGAACTGTTTTCCCTTTTGCAGAAGGAGATATAGCAACTTTAACTAAACATCTGGAAGAAAACAAAGGAGAAGTTGCCGCGATAATGATGGAGCCAATGCGATCAATGTTACCTCCAGATGGCTACTTAGAAAAAGTTCAAAAGTTAGCCAAAGAGAATGGAGCAATATTAATATTTGACGAAGTATCCTGCGGATGGAGAATGTCTATTGGAGGAGCTCAGAAATACCTTGGAATAACTCCTGATATGTCAGTTTTCGCTAAATGCATGTCAAACGGATACCCCATGGGATGTGTTGTTGGAAGCAGAGAAGTTATGCAAGATGCAGACAAAATGTTCATCTCAAGCTCATATTGGAGCGACAATATAGGATTAGCTGCCTCCATAACGACTATTAACGAATTGAAAAACAGGAATTCTGAATCAAAATTCAAAGAGATTGGGGATAAACTAACTAATGCGCTAAATGGAGCTATTGAATCTTCTGGAATCTCCGCAAAAACACATGGAATTCACACACGGCCAACAATTTCTTTTACGTTACCAGACCCATCGATTGGGCCAAAAGTTAATACATTGTTCATTCAAGAAATGTCAAAAAGAGGTATTTATGGTACAACTGCCTTTTGTGCCACCCTTTCACACACAGATGAAGATATTGAATTAACTGCAAGAGCCGCAGAAGAATCTTTTAGAGTGGTGCTCAAAGGGCTAGAAGGGTCACTTGATGAACTAATCGAAACTGAGATAAAAAAGGAACCTTTCCGAAGAATAGTATCTTAATAAAGCTAACACTAATTATATAAATGCAAAATTCAATTTAAATAAGAGGCTTTAATTGCTTTATCAAAAAGAACGTAATCATGGGTGCAGAGTTTCCGATGCATGGTCATATCAGGGATTAAAAACCTGCATCTTGGAAAATGAGATAATCCGAGTAATGGTATTGGTTGATAAAGGAGCCGACATTTATCAATTTGTACACAAACCTACTGATACGGATTTCTTGTGGAAATCCCCATGGGGAGTTAGAAACCCTTCTAAATTTATACCAACATCAGGCGACTCAACATCAACATGGATTGATGTATATGAAGGAGGGTGGCAAACTGTTATGCCGGCCGGTGGATTCCCGTCAAAAGTAAATGGAGCAGACTTAGGCCTGCATGCTGAAGCAAATTTATTGCCATGGGACAATGCTATTATAAAAGATACTGAAAAAGAAGTTAGTGCTAAATTCTGGGTTCGAACGAATAGAACACCATTCTACTTCGAAAAAACACTTTCAATAAAGGCAAATAGTCCATATCTTCAGATTGATGAGTCTATTGTTAACGAAGGTGAAGAAGAAGCTCATTGTTCATGGGGCGAGCATATAGCTTTAGGCCCACCATTTCTAAGTGATGCATGCATTATTGACGTACCTGGAGGAAATATTGAGAATCACCACATTAAATTTGATGACAACAATACATTGATGCCAGGAAACAAGAGCGCTTGGCCATTCACTAAAGACGTAAATGGTAACCAAATAAATTTAAGTAAAGTTAGACCTAAGTCGGCTAAAGCATATGATCAATCTTATATCGTAGATATGCCTCAAGGTTGGTACGCCATAACAAACCAAAAATTAAACGTTGGCTGGGCGGTGAGCTATTCAAACGAATTGTTTAAATATTTATGGTACTGGCAATCACTTGGTGGGGGGTTCGGTTATCCATGGTACGGTAGGTGCTATAACATTGGGCTCGAACCTTTTACCAGTTATTCAAATGAAGGGTTGGCTGGAGCTATCAAAAATGGAACCGCTTTAAAGTTGAAACCTAATGAAAAGGTTACAACGTCTCTAAAAGCAATAACCTACAGCGGCATAAATCGAGTAAAAAATGTCAATTCTGATGGAACAATAGAAGCTGTTTAGCTGTTTAAATTTCCAAATTTAAAACCTGTCAAAAAATAACATGCCATCAATTATTTAGCGATTTCAGGAACTCTCAGTAATAAATAATGAAAACAATAAACAAAAACCATAAACTTAAAAGCAACCATGGTATAGTTGCTACCTACCCAAATCAGTTTTTTGGGTACTTTGGATGGCCTACAATTGCCCGGATGCAAGATGGTACTCTACTGGCTGTTGCATCTGGACTTAGAAATTATCACGTCTGTCCATTTGGCAGAACAACAATTTGTACCAGTAGTGATGAAGGAAAAACTTGGACTAGTCCACGAGTCATAAATGATTCCCCTTTCGACGATCGAGATGCAGGTATATTATCTGTTAAAGGAAAAGATTTAGTATTATCTTGGTTCACTACCGATAACCGTTCAGCAATACCTTCCAAATATGAAAAAGAACTATCGGCTTCTGAACTAAAAATATGGGAACAAGGTATGGCTTCAATGACAGACCAAGCATTAACAGATTTCGTTGGTTCGTGGATAAGAACTAGTAATAATGCAGGGTTATCATGGAATGAAAAGGTTAGAGTACCAGTCTCAGCTCCACATGGACCAATCAACCTTGCTAATGGTGAAATCTTATATCTAGGAACTGAAACAGACCAGGACAAACTTAAAAATTTACAAACTGGTTCAACTCGTCCAAAACATATAACAGCTATAAAAAGTACTGACTTTGGTAAAACGTGGATGAAGTTAGGAGATGTACCTACCAACCCTAAAACGTATACTGGATCCTTCAATGAACCTCATTGCTTGGAATTATCGAAAGGTAAAATAATTGGATTAATTAGAAATGACCCCAATAGTCACGAATATAAAACAAGACAGCCAGGAGAAACCGACTTCACAATGTACCAAACGATATCTGAAGATGGAGGTTCTAATTGGAGCGAAGCTGAACCTCTAGGATTCCATGGTTCCCCTCCTCATTTACTCAAACATTCAAGTGGAACCATTATTTGCGCGTATAGTTTTAGAGAAAAACCCTACGGAATACGAGTAATGATAAGTAAAGACGAAGGAAAATCATGGGAATACAATTACATTCTTAGAGACGACGGAATTCACCCTGACTTAGGATATCCCTCGAGCGTAGAGTTATCCGATGGTAGCATTATTACTATGTATTATCAAAAATTAAATTCCGTAGATGAAAAATGTAGCTTGCTATTCACAAAATGGAAGGTGCCAATTTGAATAATAAGCCATTTACTTTAGCAATATTGCCCGACACTCAAATATACACTGAGTGTTACCCAGAGATTTTCACAATCCAAACCCAATGGATAGTAAATAATATTGAAAAATTGAACATTTCGTTTGTTTTACATGAAGGTGATATTCAAAATTCAAATACAAAGGACCAATGGCAGCGTGCTTATACCAGCATGAGTTTGCTAGACGGTAAGATACCTTACGCGGTTGTTAAAGGCAACCATGACATGGGTCCTGATGGTAAATGTGAAGTTAGGGAATCTCCTTTATTTGATCAATTTTTTCCAGTTAATAAATATAGTGGACTTAATACTTTTGGGGGAACATTTGACCCAAACCTGATGGATAACAGTTATCATTTATTTGAAAAATCTGATGTTGGCTGGTTAATACTAGCACTAGAATATCTTCCTCGAAACCGTGTGCTTGAATGGGCAAATGATATAACCACTTCTTACAAAGATAGAAAAACAATCGTACTTACCCACAGTCACGTTTACAAAGATAACAAACTGCATGGCGTTGAACCAGTTGCCACCGACAACCTTGGAATAATGAACTCTTCTGAGGGCGTAAACAACGGGATTCAAGTCTGGAATAAGTTAATAAAAAAACATATCAACATGTCATTAGTATTCAATGGGCATTTCTTGGATATTGGCCGATTTACTGCAACGGGCGATTATGGAAATGTAGTTCATCAAATGCTAGCAAATTACCAGGACATGGAAAAAGGTGGCTCTGGATACTTACGGCTTGCACACTTCGAACCGTCTAAAAAACAGGTGCAAATTAAAACTTATTCGCCTTATTTAGATTCTTATCTCTCCGATTACAGTAACGAATTTATTTTAGAAAATTGCAACTTTTAAAAATTATCATTGTGATGGCGAAACCAATATCCTAAAAAAATCTTTGCTGCCGCTCAACATTTTGCCATAACCAACATCAACTACTTGGTCAATACCAATAATTTGGGAAACCAGCATATCTGTCTTTATTTTTTTTTGAGATATCAAAGAAACAACCGATTCAACATCACTCCTTTGGTATCCTAAAGAACCAACAACATTCACTTCCCGAAACATTATTTCATTAAAATCAAATTCTGGCTTAGCAGTATATACAGCTACTAATACGACGGTACCACCAGTTCTTACTAAATCTACCGCTTCAACAGGAGTATCACGACCTCCAGCTGCATCTATAACAACATCTGGCCCAATTCCACCAGTCAATTCCATTAACTGTCCTTTACGTTTTTCCATATCTAAATTAGCATCGATTACCGCATTTGCACCCAACTTTCTGGCCATTTTCAAGGATTCTAGTCTCTTATCTATAGCATAAACTTTAGCACCTTTAGCCTTTGCAATCTGTAGAGCAAGTAAGCCAACTGTCCCACACCCTAAAATAGCGATAGAATCACCTTCACTAAAATTACTTTTTGCTACCGCATGATGAGCCACAGCCGCGGGTTCAGCTAAAGCTGCCTCGATACTAGTAACATTATCTGGAAGAGGAATAACTTCACTTCCTTTCCAAACTGCATATTCAGCCATTGCACCATCATCACCAAAAGCAATTATCACTGCTTGTGGACATTGGTTGGTCAACCCACGATCACAAAAATAACACTCTTCACATGACAATATCCCATTAAATACAACTCTAGTTCCGACTATTATATCTGTAACGTTTTTGCCAACTTCAACAACTGTACCTGTTGCTTCATGTCCAACAATTAAAGGTGTTTTTTTTCCTGATATTGGATGTGGCGTATCATGAGAAATATACTTGGGCCCATAATAGTATTCTTCCATGTCAGTTGCACATATCCCACAATAATCAATCTTTAATTTCACTAATTCATCCTTGAGTTGAGGTTGATTTACATCTTCCACTCTAACATCTTTGTTACCATGATAAACTAACGCTTTCATTAATCCTCCGTGCTTACATCTACAAGATATTTATAAAACTCTATCAAATAAAACTACATGCCCATTTATATTAAGAATCAATTTTAAAGTATATAGATTTTTTAATTTAATGTGTAATATCCTAAAGTTCGAATTTAGAATTTGCATCCAAGTTGGTTACCAATATCAAAGGGGAATTACACATGAAATTTATTAGATACAAAACCAAAACAAACGAGGAAAAATATGGAATTTTGGAAGAAACAAATTTGATTAGAGAGATAACAAATACCCCGTTTGACGACTTTGATACAACCGGCGTAACTCATTTAGTTGATGATGTTGCTATATTATCTCCCGTAACACCTTCTAAAATAATATGTGTTGGGCTCAATTATTTATCCCATATCAAGGAAATGGGACTTGCAATTCCTAAATCACCAATGTTATTCATGAAACCAATAACAACATTGACTGATCCTAATAAACCAATAATCTATCCTAAAATCGGTCAAAAAGTTGAATACGAGGCTGAACTTACTATTGTTATTGGTAAACCTACCAGACACGTATCAGAGTCCGATGCTTTGGACTATGTACTTGGTTACACATGCGGCAACGACGTAAGTGAAAGAGTTTTTCAAATGCAAGAAATGAAATCTGGGGCAATGTTGATAGGAAAAGGATTTGATAGTTTTTGTCCACTAGGTCCCGTTATAGAAACAGAATTGGATCCAAACAACGTATCTGTAAAAGCTAGATTAAACGGTAAAGAAAAACAAAATGGAAATACATCCGATTTACTATTCTCAGCCTCTAAACTTATTGCGTATATCAGTGAAGCAATGACATTAATGCCAGGCGATGTTATTTTGACCGGTACCCCATCAGGTGTTGGACCAATAACTCCGGGAGATGAAATAGAAATCGAAATACCCGAAATAGGTATCTTGAAAAACATCGTTACTAACGAACAATAGTCCTAGTTGTTCAAATCAATAAAATTCAAACAAAGGATAACTATAAACATGACTGATAAATTAGCTTTACTTGGAGGTCAACCCGTAATTTCTAATCCAATAGACTTCGAAGGACATGACTTCGGAACAGATGATATTGATGCTGTTTCTAAGGTAATTCAATCGGGAGAAATAGGCCTTGGCCCTGAAGTTAAGGCTTTTGAAAATGAATATGCGAACAGATACGGAATCAAATACGGAATTTCAGTAAATTCTGGAACTTCAGCACTTCATACCTGTGTAGCAGCGATGAATCCATCTCCAGGAGATGAAATAATAACCACAGCCTGGACTTCAGGTGGAAGTATTATAGGACTTCTATTTCAAAATTGTGTCCCAATATTCGCAGACATAGATGACTCGTATTGCTTGGACCCATTAGATGTTGAAAGAAAAATCACTCCTCGCACAAAAGCGATATTAGTAGTTAATCTTATGGGAAATATGGCAGACGTAAGAAAATTAAGAGAAATAGCTGATAGACATAATATATTTCTAATTGAAGACTGTTGCCAATCTCACTTTGCTGAAGACAATGGAATCGTAGCAGGGAGCATAGCTGACATATCCGGATTCAGTTTTGGAGGTAAACACCTAAACCTCGGTGGAGGAGGCATGGTTTTAACTAATAACAAAGCTCTATGGGAAAGAGCCATTTTATTTCGAGACGCAGCTCTACCAAGAGATGGAGGACCCGCTGAAGGCAAGCCTTATGCAAATCAATTTTTGGCACCTAATTACAAAATGAATGACATTATGGCGGCTATGGGAAGAACTCAATTAAAAAAAGTCGACGGATATGTTGAATCTAAAATCAAATCTGCAAAAAAAATAATTGATGGCTTATCCAATATAAAAGAAATCACACCACAAAAAGTAAGAGCAGGTGTAACCCATACTTATTGGCTCCTTTCATTCACAATTGACACAAACGCCCTACATTGTACTGCTACAGAATATGCTGAAGCAGTATCAGCAGAAGGTATCCCAACTACTGGTCCTTACTTACTGACTCCAAAAATAGGTCCACTAAGTAAGAATCCGTTTTTATCAAAACCTGACCTTTACGGGGAATCTAAATTCCCACTAGACTATAATCGAGAAAATCAAGTCAATTATAATGAAACTAAACTACCTTACGGCAATCAATTGATGTCTCGAAATGTTAATTTCATCATGACACCAAATTATAGCGATAATTATATTGAGAAAGTCATAGAAGCACACCATAAGGTTATCAATCATTACAGGTAAAACCACCATTAGGATAAATATTATAAAATGCAAGACCAATTACCAAAAACATCACTCGGTAAAACAGAGATACAAATAACTAGACTAGGTTATGGTTCCGGGCACAGAAAGCCAATGAACGACAAACAAAGGGATGTTATTTTAAATGCGGTAGTTGACGCCGGAATCAATATTATTGATACAGCAATATCATATGGCAATAGTGAACAACTAATCGGTAAATTCTTAAAGGATAAAAGAGATAAGTTCTATTTAGCAACTAAAGGGAATTTGTGGGATGCTGGCTCCTTAGAAACCCAACTTAACCAAAGTTTGAAAAGGTTGAAAACAGATTATGTGGATATATATCAACTACATAATCCTACTCCAGCCCAATGCATATCAGGAGAACTATTGGATGCTTTAAATAAATTCAAAAAAAGTGGTAAATGCCGTTGGATAGGTGTTTCCACTTCACAGCCTTATTTCAAAGAATTCATTGAGTGGAATTCCTTTGATATATTTCAAGTACCCTATTCTGCATTGCAAATGGAAAACGAAAAAATGATTAATATTGCCGGAGGGAATGGTGCTGGAGTCATAATAAACGGAGCAGTTGCTTTAGGCGAACCTAATATAGGTAAAGGGTCCAAGCTAATTTGGGACAATTTCGAAAATTACAAACTTCAAGAGTTTTTAGATGTGAACGAAACAAAAACTTCATTTATGTTACGGTTCACGTTATCAAATGATAATGCCCATACCGCTATTGTAGGAACCACAAATCCAAAACACCTAGAATCGAACATTAAATCAGTGTTACAAGGTCCTCTAGAAGCCGATTTATATAATCAGGTAAAAAAAAGGATTATGGCCAACTTGCAAATTTGACTGGTAGCGCGTACGGGATTCGAACCCGTGATCTCCGCCTTGAGAGGGCGGTGTCCTAAGCCGCTAGACGAACGCGCCACTTAAAACCTAAGCTGGGGATCGAGGATTCGAACCTCGGCCTACACATCCAGAGTGTGTTGTCCTACCACTAGACTAATCCCCATTAATATGCATTCTAACAATGGAAGTTTTATGATTCAAGATAGAATTAAAACCAGTATCATTATGATATTACAGCTATTTTTTCCTCAATCCAATCAATTCATTTAACTCGAAAGCAGCGATGTAAGGATTAATAACACCTTGTTTAACTTTGTTTCTTAATTGGACAATTTGTTCATCTGAATTTAATAATTTCCGAATCAATTCAACCGAATTATTTTCCACTAAACTAATAAATTGTCTATCTCTGTTTAATCCACGCTTTGTAACGATTCCTCCAGATTTTTTTAGAAAGTCTTTGTGTTTTTGAATAGCTTCGCTAATCAAATCAATTCCGATGTTTTTATTCGCTTGAGACAATATAACTGGAGGAATCCAGTCAATATCTCTCCCACGGCTATTAATCTCTTCTTCTAACGCATTTGCTATATGACTTGAACCTGGCCTATCAATTTTATTGACAACAAAAATATCTGCAATCTCTATTAGTCCACGTTTTAGAATCTGAATTTCGTCACCAGCTTCTGGAACAGTTGTCAATATAACAGTGTCAGAAATATTCATTATATCGATATCGACTTGTCCAACACCTACAGATTCTACAATTACAATATCAAACCCAAATGCAGCAAAAAGATCAACAGTGATACCAACAACACCATTTAAACCCCCGCCTGAACCTCTAGTACCCATGCTTCTAATGAAAACATTCTCACTTAAATTAAAATCAGATACCCTTATCCTATCTCCCAATAAAGCTCCACCACCAAAAGGACTTGTTGGATCTACAGCTAAAAAAGCGATTTTTAAATTTTCTTCACATAGTTGATTGATTAAATTCCCTACCAGCGTACTCTTACCAGACCCAGGCGGACCAGTGACACCAATAATATATGAATCAGATGTTTTATCATGGATATTATTAAGCAATAAATTCAAATCCAAATTTCCATGCTCAATTGCACTCACCAATTTGGAAAGAGATCTTCTATCTCCATTCAACATGCTAGATATCAAATTTTGCATATTACCACGTTGCTAACAATTTAGGATTCTATAAGCTGTTTATCGATTTAAAAACGTTCGCCATATGCACCGCATCTAAACCCGCATTAAATCCTACATTACCTACAGCTACATCTTTTACATTAACATCATCAGATGGTTTTTCAGTACCTCTAGGAGTAGCTATATACTTTGAATCTCTTCCTCCGCATCTTTGGTAAGCTTGTTCAATATTATCAGTAGTCAATATACCAAATATTATTGGCAAGTTATTGTTAATTGCAATTTTGGCAATACCTCCAGAAGCAGAATAAGAAATATATTTATCGTGATCAGTATCCCCTTTTATAACTGCACCTAAACAAATTAATGCGTCGAATTTCTTTGAAATCGCCATTATATTTGTCGTACTAGGTATTTCAAATGTTCCAGGCACCCATACAATCGTTATATCATCTTGGCTGACACCAGTCGAACCTAATGAAGCGATAGCTCCATCAAGTAACCTCTCGGTTATATCCTTATTGAATTGCGCTACAACAATCCCTACGGATAATCCAATTCCTTTTTCTTGTCCAGTAATTTCCTTCGTGACTAACCTCCCTAGCGCACTAATTCCTATTGTTCTTCAAAAATATGCCCCATCTTTTCCCGTTTTGTATTCAAATAATTTACATTTTCAGGATTTGGTTTTACAACTATCGGTACTCTCTCAGTGACATTCAGCGAACCGTATCCATCTAATCCCGCTATTTTTCTTGGGTTATTTGTCAAAATTTTCATATTACCAATTCCTAAATCCATCAAAATTTGTGCACCAATACCATAATAACGAACATCGGGAGCAAAACCTAAATGAATATTAGCATCTACTGTGTCAAACCCGTGATCTTGAAGATTATAAGCTTTGATTTTATTGTGTATACCAATCCCTCTTCCTTCTTGCCTCATGTATAAAAATACACCACAGCCTTCTTCAGCAATCATTCTTAACGAAGCAGAAGCTTGTTCACCGCAATCACACCTAGTACTATCAAATACGTCTCCAGTTAAACATTCACTATGAACTCTTACTAATGTATCTTTTTCTTCATTTATCTCTCCCATGATTAACGCAACGTGTTCATCTTTATCAACCATGCTTTTATAGGAAACTGCTGTGAATTCTCCATGGATGGTTGGTAATCTCGCTTCAGCTACCCTTTCAATCATACGCTCATGCGATCTACGATATGCTATTATTTCTGCTATAGATAAAATATCGATATTATGTTTCTTGGAAAACTCTTCTAATTCATCCATCTTTGCAGAGGATCCATCTGTAGACAAAATCTCACAAATTACCCCAGCGGGATATAATCCTGCCATCTTAGCCAAATCTACTGCGGCTTCCGTATGTCCAGCCCTTACCAAAACTCCTCCTTCTCTATATCTCAACGGAAACAAGTGCCCTGGCCTAGCTAAATCTTCAGAATTTGTTTTTTCATCAATCAACGCTTTTACAGTATTACTTCTATCTTGAGCAGAAATACCAGTACTTACGCCTTTTACTGCATCGACAGATATAGTGAATGCAGTAGTAAGCGGAGCAGTATTATCTTGAACCATCGCAGGTAATTGCAGTTCTTTAAGTCTTTCTGACATCATAGGGATGCAAACCAACCCTTTGGCATGAGTAACCATAAAATTGATGATTTCAGGAGTTATTTTTTCCGCTGCAACTACAAGATCACCTTCATTTTCTCTATCTTCATCATCAACTATTATCACCATCTTGCCGTCACGAATATTTTTTATAATCTTTTCAACGTTTTTATTTCCCATCCGCATTGGCACCTACCTTTAATCGCCAGAAGGATTTGATTGACTCAAAATAATACTTTCAATATATTTAGCAGTTATATCTACTTCTAGATTTACATAATCTCCAACCTTTCGCAAGGACAAATTGGTAACACTAAATGTATGAGGTATTATTGAAACTTCAAACACATTCCCAGAAACCTTTGACACAGTCAAGCTTATTCCATCAATTGCTATAAATCCCTTTTCCACAATATATTTCATAAATTTGCAATCAACTTCGATAGCAATTATATGAGATGCATCATTGGTTGCTAGCGATGAAATCAAACCTCTACAATCAATGTGCCCTTGAACTATGTGCCCCCCCATCCTATCACTAGGTTGCAGTGCCAGTTCAAGATTAACCGAATCTTCAACTAATAAATCACCTAAATTGGTCCTAGAAATAGTTTCATTTATCACATCCACTTCAAACATTTTATTACCCACATTAATGGCCGTTAAACAAACTCCATTTACACTTATACTGTCTCCTATATTTATCTTTGAAGCCGTATTGGTTTCTTTTATTGATAACCTTCCGTTCTCAAAGGTGTTTACCTTTCCTAATTCTTGGACTATCCCTGTAAACATATTTACTTAACACTCCCAATTATAAGAAAGTCTCTATCTAATTTAATAATCTCTACATCATTCAAATGAAAGGCATTTTTTACAAGGTCTACTCCTTTTCCTTCGACACCAGTTAAAGCTTGTTCTCCGCCAATAATAATTGGCGATACAAAAACAGCTACCTTATCAACAAGGTTTAAATCAAAAAGTGCCCCCACCAGTTTACCTCCGCCTTCTACCAGAACATTGGTTATTTCATATTTAGAAGCTAATAAATGCATTAATGAAACTAAATCCACTTTACCATTTGATTGAGGTATTACCTCAATTTGAGCACCTAATTTTTCCAAATCATAAACAATTTTAGACTCAGGCATTGCTATTACCACGTTTCCTGGTTGCGTTAGAATGTTTGATTTAGAATCAATTAACCCATCACCTTGAACTATTATTCGCAGTGGTTGATCAGTATTTGGGTCACCTGCTTCATCTCTAACAGTCAAATATGGATTATCTTTTCTTACTGTGTTAGCACCGACCATTATAGCGTCCACTGAACTTCTCATTTTTTGAACATACAATCTAGATTCATTACTAGAAATCCATTTAGAATCCTTCGTTTTTGATGCTATTTTACCATCTAAACTCATAGCATATTTAACAGTTACAAACGGCATCTGATTTATAATATATTTTTTGTAAGCTTCAATTAGCTTGCCGGCTATTTGGGCTTGCTCCCCTACAAAAACATCAATGCCAGAATTTCGCAAAAATTTAAGACCTTCACCATTTACTCTAGGATTCGGATCCAGTATAGAGACATGGACTTCTTTTACTTCTGCTGCAACTATTGCTTCAACACATGGGGGTGTCCTTCCATGAAAACAACAAGGTTCCAATGTTATGTAAAGAATAGAACCTTTCGCTTTTTGTTTAGCCTGATTCAAAGCTACTATTTCAGCGTGATTTTCACCAGGAGGCTGAGTCCAGCCTTCTCCAACTACTCTACCATCATTAACAACCAGTGCACCCACTGGAGGATTAGGGCTAACATTCCTTATAGCATTTTCTGCTAATTCCAGAGCTCTATCCATATATATCATGGGTATGTTTGCCTACAATTATTTGGTATCCGAAAAATCTCTATACATCCGACTTGCAGTAGGCAATTTTTGACCCTGATATTTACTTCCTAAAGCTTCAGACCCGTACAAATTATCTGCTTCTGTCGATAATTGAGCAAATGACATTTGTCCAATTTTCATTCGGTAATATAAAGTAATTGGTAAATTTGAAACATTACTAAGTTCCAATGTAAGTTGACCTTTCCAACCTGGATCTATATACCCCGCAGTTGAATGTATTAACAAACCTATCCTTCCCAAAGAACTCTTACCTTCTAATCTAGAAACTAAATCTCCAGGAATTTCCACATGCTCTAATGTACTTCCTAACACAAATTCTCCTGGATGAAGGATAAAAGGAACATCATCTTCGATTGTTACCAAGTCAGTTAAATCTTCCATATCTTCTTTGATATCTATATATGGACGTCTAGAATTACTAAAAACCAAAATCCTATTATCTAAATGTACATCGACACTTGCTGGTTGAATACTATTTTCTCCCAAAGGGTTAATAACTATCCTTCCCTTTTCAATCTGTTCTTTTATACTTCTATCACTTAAAACCATATTTCTCACTATTTCAAAAAATTTTAAATTAACCGCCTAATAAAGAACGATTTTACCACAATAAGTATATCAATATCCGACCTAACAAAAACCTATTAAGGTCTATTAAGAATCTACTCGCTAAAATTTATTTATTGATATTGAAAATCTTTATCAAATCAAAGGACCATCATTGACCAAGTAGACACTCCCTAATATAATCATTTTCCAACAGATAAAAACCCAATATCCACCAAAACAACATATGCAAATTTCTAACTACTCTAACACAGGAGAATTAGATGAATCTTCTAATAAATAACAAATGGACACAGTTGACTGTTTTTGCAGTAATTGTTTTTGTAATTGGAGCTTTAGCATCCTTTTTTACAATTAATTCTATGTCAGAGGAATCTACCCCAGTGCTGGGAGATAGACTGATTTTGACACAACCATTAAGTACAGGAGAAGGAGTTGGAGGTCGAAACGATGCTGGTGCAGTTAGAGACGAGGGAGCCTCTCGCACGGTTATTGAAATACCATTTACAGATACTGTAGCAATAAGTGAAGGTTGGGAAGACCCTTTTGTGTGTGACCCTGGAAGGGGAAAAACCTTTATCCATACCGATCCATCCACTCCTTATTTCTTGATTTACAGTAAACCATCTGAAACTGAAGATGGCGATAAAATACCAGGTGATTTAATAGGGGTCTATTTATATAGTTTTAATGAGGTTTTAGGTGCACCTTGGAAATTAATGGATGAATTTCGATCAGCAGGAAAAGTTAGATTAGATAAACCTCACTGGGCTATGCTAATGTATTTTGATGACCCAACTAGGTCTTGTGGAGTCACACAAGGTGGCTGTGGCCATAATCCATACTGCTAAAAAAATATAGGAATACGATTCAATGGACAATTACTCAAGGATTACAAATAACCCTCCAACTTTATCTAAACCACTAGGACTATATTCACAAGTGTGTACCGTGAACAGTTCTAATTTGATATTTTTGGCAGGTCAAGTAGCAGTAGATGAGCACGGGGATTTAGTAGGAAATAATGACATATCAGCACAAGTGACGCAAATATACAAGAATATAGGTGACGCTTTAGACAGCGCAAATGCAAAATTTGAAAACATTGTTCAATTCACAACCTATATAGTCGGTCCGGATAATATACCTGCATTCTTAGAGAAAAGAAATTCTATTGTTAATAATATTTACCCTTTAGGAGATTTCCCCCCAAGTACACTGTTAGTAGTTGCTGGGTTGGCAGACCCTAGATATCTGGCAGAAGTAACAGCAATAGCTGCATTGCCTTAATTTTGATTGCCATCAAGTGCAATAAATATCCTAATCAGAAATAGAAAAAAGGCCAAATAACTGCATCAAGAATCAAGGTGTGAATTGTAAAAACCATAGCACCAAGTAAAGCAAACATATGAGATAAAAAGCTTGATTTACCATAACTGAATTTAATTTTGCAAATTAAAATTAGTATCCCAACCGAAGCTAAGCCAACGATCCATAAAATTAATCTAATCATTAATTCAGTAAGTATGTTTTCATTCATTGAAAATGAAATACTTGCCGGCATCCAAATTGTAGAACAAACCAAAACCACTAAATATAATGCGTTGGCAACTTTTGCACCTGATATTTTTCCTAAGCGAGCGGCATCTAATTTGTTGCCTTTTAATAAATAGAGTGTAAACCATATGTAACCAGAAGCAGCCAAAAACATCGATATAACAAAAAAAGTTATAACTGGGTCAGAAGCACTACCCCACAAGCTTGCTGAACGATCTGGATATAATATCAAACAAAATATATAACTCGATAAAACTGATAATCCACCAAGTAGATTTATAGTAAGAAATATTTTCTTAGCAGTTGACATTATGATTCAATTAATGGAATCTACTTCGACAGGAAATATTCGTTTAGCACCTTCTCTGCCAAATTGCTTATCTGCAAACAACGTTTTGGAATCAACAAGTCTATCGTGAACTACAGAATTGTAAGAAGTCATTAAATATTTTGTTAATTCCATATCTAACTCCGTGTATGTATTTTTGTATTTTTCATCATTAATTAGGTTTTTTTGTTCTTGGGGATCATCTACTAGATTAAACATAAGCGTTTCACCATTGGAATATTTGACTAGTTTCCAAGTACCATCAAACACACACCATCCATCTGAAAGCAATCCGAATATACGCTCTTTATTGCAACTGCCTGTTAATCCAAGATTAGGAAGGGGAATAGCATCCATATATTGAGGAACATCAAGCCCGACTAAAGAAATCAACGTTGCAGTTATATCTTTAACCTCAACCAATTGGTTACATAAAACATTTCTCTCTTTTCCAGGAACTCTTACTATCAGAGGTATATGCCAAGCACTTTCGTAAAAAGATGCTTTCCCAATCAAATTATGGTCACCTAAATAATCACCATGGTCAGTTGCAAAAACAATTATTGTATTATCTAATAACTCTTTCATTCTTAAAGTAGAAATGATTTCCCCGACTTCATAATCAATTTGTTTAACTAAGCCTGAATAATGAGCTCTGATTTTCTTTTTTTTGTCTTCGGTAAAATCGGAATAATCTACACCGTTCCAAGGTCGTTTATTGTCTTCAATACAAGCTTCCCTCAATAATCGAGTGTTTTCAGGTACTGCAGGTATGGAATCTGGCATATCATCAGGTTCAAATGTTTCGAGAAAATCTGGTGACGGATCATAAGGACAATGGGGACCAGGAAAACCAACCATCAGAGCAAAAGGTCCATCATCTCCATTTTGTTCGATAAACTTACACGCTTCTCTTCCTACATATCTGTCTACTGAATGTTCCCAAGGAATACGGTTTATTACTGCACCTTTATTTTCCAGATATCCATCATGCTCAGACCCATGGAATTTTTTTAAATTATTGGAGGTCAAATAATTTGAATAGTCATCCTTAACCTCTAGCCATCTTTTATCTTCTGAGATGACCCTATATTGATATCCGTAATAAGCATCCCAAGGATAAAAATGCATTTTACCTATCGCGGCAGTATAATATCCAGCATTTCCAAGAATTTCTGGCATGGTTTGTATTCCTACTTGTCCGTAGTCACTCCGTAAAAAATGTTGATTGTCTGTAACACCATTGCGCACAGCATTCATACCAGTTAATAAAGAGGTCCTAGCAGGCACACATATTGGAGCAGCAGAATAAGCTTTAGAATACCTAACACCGTTTTCGGCTATCCAATCTATATTTGGCGTATCAATAAATTCTGCACCATAGCAACTAAGAAAATCTGGCCTTAACTGATCTGGGAAAATAAATACTATGTTAGGATTTTGGGCTACCAATGCTTACTCTCCTTAATCGATTGTCATCAAAGTTATTAACGATATTACATATTTATTCTGCAATTAAAAATTATAACAATTAAACGTGTATTGGCAAATCAAAAAGCCATCGTTTCGCCCATCGTGTTAAAATACGTCAATATATTAATGTAGCAATACTTTGTAAAAGCTAAAATACGAAATATAGCTTAATTACATGAATCCTAAATATTTCTACTCGGGTAAAAATACAATGTCAAAACCAAATAAAGCTTTCAATATCGGATTTATCTCATCTCCTCATCCACATTCTGCATTCCATATAAATACACTGGAACTTGTCGATAACGTAAAAGAAATTCATCTATGCTGCCTTGAAGGTCAAGAGCCTAATGAATTTACAACGTTATCAGACAAAATAAAAACCACTTCTAATTCGTTAAATGAATTGATAAACAATGATCAAATAGACGCATTGATAGTTTCAGTAAGAAATGACCTTTGTGCACCTATCCTTGAAATTGCAGCGCATGCTGGTAAGCATGTTTTATTTGAAAAACCAGGTGCAATTCATTCTAAAGATTTGCAAAAACCATTTGAGATAGCGGAAGCAAAAAACTTAAATCTATCAGTGATGTTTCAAAACCGGTATTCACCTGAAATGAAAGTAATTAAAGAGCATGTCGCTAAAGGATATTTTGGAAGAATAATGAGTGCAGAAGCTAGGACAGTAACATCTCAAGTTAGATACCGAAATCCTAAACATTGGTTATTCAACAAACAGCAAAGTGGAAGTGGAATACTTAGTTGGCTTGGTTGTCATTACATAGATTTATTGTGCCATGTGCTAAGTGATCAAGTTGTGGAAGTATCTGCGATGGTTGATAACTTAAACGAAGAAAATTTGGAAGTTGAAGATACAGCGATTCTCGCATTAAAGTTTTCCAAAGGAACCATCGGTTCTTTGCACGCAGGGTATCAGCTTGCAGGTAGCCCCCCAGGTTATTCAGGAGGATTGTACGATAGTCATTTCTCTATAAGAGGTACATCAGGATTTGGAACGATTCCTTCAAAGAAAAACATTTATAAATTTTACAGTGAAAAAGACGATATGAATTTGGCCGGAATACAAACCATGGAGTTTTCACCGATAACTTCAGCAGCTTATGGTGGAAAAGCAGGAGAACATTTTATAGAGAATTTTCTTGAAGCCATAAATAAAAGCGAGATTTTTCAGCCATCAATTAGCTCGGCTATTCAAGTCCTTAAAATCGTAGAAGCATCTTTGGAATCATCTCAAACAGGAAAATCAGTAATAATTAAATAAATTTAAGGCTACAACGATATGAATCAATCAATGAAAGCAGCTGTATATAAAGGAAACCAACAATTTGAAATTGAGACATTTCCAATTCCCGAACTTCAAGCTAACCAAGTATTGATTGAGGTCAAATATTCAGGGATATGTGGTACAGATGTACACGCTTTTCAGTATGATATTGCCCCTGCCGGTACAGTTTTAGGCCACGAGTATAGTGGAGACATAGTATCCATAGGCAAGAATGTTACAAACTTTAAAATAGGTGACAGAGTCATTGGTACTGGAGGAAATCCTCCCAAAAATGAAGGGCCTGGGTTCCTATGGAGGCAAAGGTTTAATTTCAGAACCATGGGTTATTCTAGTAACAAAAAAAGAGGTTATGCCAACTATGTTGTAACAGGTGATTGGGAGCCCATTCATATTCCTGATGAAGTAACTTACCTACAAGCAGCATTATGTGAACCATGCGGAGTAACTATAAGAGCAATGAGGTTATCAAATTTTAAACTAGGAGATACAGTTGCCATATTCGGTGGAGGACCAATCGGTATGCTTATGTTACAAGTAGCAAAGGCAGCTGGTGCAAGTAAAATTATCGTAAGCGAAATATCGCAGCCACGTATAGATTCTCTATATAAACTAGGGGCCGATAAGGTAGTGAATCCCTTAAAAGAGAATGTAATCGAGGCTATAGAAAATTTCACTGAAAATAATGGAGTAAATATTGCTTTTGAATGTGCTGGTTTTGGTGAAACCCTGGACCAAGCACTCAACTGTGTATCTCACTCTGGACAAGTAGTACTTGTAGCTTTAGCATGGCAACCTATACCTCTTACACCAGTAAATTGGGCGGGAAGGGAGGTTAAAATGCAAACCACATTTGGCGCTTGGCCCAATGATTATAAACTTGCTCTCGATTTTATAGCAAAAAATAAAATCAATATTGATTCTTTAGTAGACACCAGTGAATACATTACACTGGAAAATATCCAAAAAACATTTGAATCCCTAATCAAACCTAAAAAAGAACTAAAGGTTGTAATTCGAATGAGTTAGTCGATAATCAACCTGTCGAATAAAACCGTTTATATATTGTTGGTAATTTTTCTTAATGTTAAACTGAGCAGAATTCACAGTAGGCTTTTTATCTTAAACATTTTTAAACAAAGATTAATTTGAATATAAACACGAAACCCAATGTATTGTTCATCAACGTTGACCACTGGAGCGGTAGGTTAATCAGTGCTTTAGGTCATCCTACAATACTAACTCCAACCCTAAACGAATTGATTAATAATGGTACAGCATACACAAACGCATACTGCACCACTCCAAGCTGTATCCCTGCTAGAAGAGAAATAATGACAGGAACTTTTTCACCTACTCATGGAGATAGAGTATTTGACGAAAGATTACCAATGCCAAATTTACCTACTATGCCTGAACTTTTTAGCCAAGCAGGGTATCAAACATTCTCTGTAGGTAAACTGCACGTTTATCCTCAACGAGACCGGATAGGATTTGATGATGCTCTTTTAAACGAAGAAGGCAGGCATCATTTAGGTATTATGAAAGATGATTACGAAATGTTTTTAGCCGAAAACGGCTTTGCAGGACAAGAATATGCACACGGCCAAGGAAACAATGATTACACTACTCGTGCTTGGCATTTACCTGAATACTATCACCATACAAACTGGACCGTGAGAGAAATGAGTAAATATATCGTGCGCAGGAACCCCGATAAGCCTTCATTATGGCACATGTCATTTACAGCTCCACATCCACCACTGGTACCATTACCTGAATACTTGGATTTATATAGAGATATAGAAATTGACATGCCTTACACTGGGGAATGGGCAACAAATCAAAACCAAATTCCGTTCGCTTTAAGAAACAGAAGATTGAATAGTAATTCATATAATGACAAAGAAATTGAATTAGCTAGAAAAGCCTTCTATGCAATGTGTACACATGTAGATCACCAAATACGTCTTATAATTGGTCTACTTAGGGAAGAAAACATACTTGATAATACTATCTTATTATTTACATCAGATCATGGAGACATGTTAGGTAATCATGGTCAATTCATGAAAGATATATTCTATGAAGACTCATCGAAAATCCCTCTTATACTTGTTCCACAAGCAAATATCAACTTGGCGATAGGGCGTAATGACAACAGATTAGCTACTCAGGCAGACATACTGCCAACGCTACTAGAACTTTGCGAAATAAAAGTACCAAAAACCATAGAAGGAGAATCCCTAATCGGCGACCCAAAACGAAAAATAATATATGGAGAACATTGGGAAGGAGCTATGGCTAGTAGAATGATAAGAAATTCTCAATACAAACTAATATATTATTCAGCTGGTAATGTAAGGCAGCTTTTTGATATAACCAATGACCCTAATGAAATGACAGACTTATCGCAAAGTCGTCATCACACAGAAGTTTTGGATGAATTAACAAAAGAATTGATTGTCCGTTTATATGGGGGCGATTTAGAATGGATACATCAAGACAAACTCCAAGGCATAAAAGTTACTAACGATTTACAGGCTAATGGATTTGTAAATATACCAACCGGAAACAAAAGAGGTCTAGGAGGACAAAGAGGACTACGTTTAAATTAACATGGGAAATAAACTAAAACCTTGCTGTCTTCCATCTAATTCAATTTCGGGCAAACATCTTGTATCAGATTTGGAATTTGGGGTAAAAATAAAAGCCAACACAGATAACATGGTCCGTATTGGCGGATCTTTCCTTATGGGCACAAATGACAAAGAACAATTCCAACTCGATGGGGAAAGTCCTGTACGTGAAATTTATTTAGACGACTTTTATATAGACATTAAAACTGTAACAAACCGTGATTTCAAAGTCTTTATCGATAACACAAGTTATAAAACTGATGCTAGCAAATTTGGTTGGTCTTTCGTGTTTCATAAATTCATTTCAAGACGAACTTCAGCGAACGTCAAGGAAGCAGTCTCTGGAGCAGAGTGGTGGAGAAAAGTTGAAGGTGCATCATGGAATCACCCAGAAGGCCCAGGGTCGAACATAAAAAAAAGAATGGATCACCCAGTCGTTCACGTATCATGGAACGATGCTAAAGCTTATTGTAATTGGAGTGGTAAAAGGCTTCCAACAGAAGCTGAATGGGAATTCAGTGCACGAGGAGGGTTGGAACAAAAAAAATATCCGTGGGGAAACAATTTAACTCCCAATGGCAAGCACAAATGTAATATCTGGCAGGGAATATTTCCAAATAAAAACACAAAGTCAGATGGATATGAAGCTACTGCCCCATCATTATCATTCGAGCCTAATGGCTACGGCATTTACAATACTTCGGGGAATGTGTGGGAGTGGTGCAATGATTGGTTTACTACCACCCACAATAAAAATAATGTAGCACATACAAACCCAAAAGGACCAACAACAGGCACAACAAAAGTAACTAAGGGGGGGTCTTATTTATGCCATGAATCATATTGCAACCGATACCGAGTTTCAGCAAGAACAGCAACAACACCAGATACCTCAACAGGTCATACAGGTTTCAGGTGCGCTGTAAGCATATAAATATTGCACATTGTTATTTAAAAAATATAATATCTTTTCACACAGCTATTAATTTTCATCAAAACACAGATTTCAACCTACAATAAAATCATTCGAACTATCTAGTAAAATGGAGGAATATAATGGACAACACAAGTTATAGCACCGCAGGTTTTCGCAAACAAACACTTCAAGAAGCCTTAGATTCAATACAAAAAGCCGGCTTTCCTGCTGTGGAAATCGGATGTGTCCCTCATGCAAACCCACCGTTTAAAAATGAGGCACTAAATAAATTCACCAATGAATTAGATAGACGAAATCTCAAAGCGAGAAGTATCCACGCCCCTTCAGGACTCACGACGCTAGGGGCAACAACAGAAGAGTGGCGCATTAGAGAAGTAAAAATATTAGAATCATTTATAATTTTCGCTTCAGACATTAACGCTTCGGACATGGTAATACATCCTATTCCAAATCCCATATTCGTACCAGAACCCGATAATCCTGCGAATCCAGAAATCATGGAGAAAGCAGTAGTACAATCTCTAGATTACTTGGTACCTATAGCTGAAAAATATGGAGTCAGAATGAACCTTGAAAATTTGCCATATCATTGCGATTACCCATACCGGTCAATGAAAGAACTTCGTACCCTTGTTGACCAATATCCAGCAAACCAACTTGGTTTGATTCTAGATACTGGTCACGTCGGAGTAATGGGAAATGAAATAGTAGAAGAAATCAAATCAGCTGGAGATAGGCTAAAAGGAACGCATTTACACGATGTCAAAGGAAATAAGGATGGAGACGACCATAAAGGACCTAAAAGAGGAATATTGAACTGGGATAATATGCTTAAAGCCCTGAAAGAAATTCAATATTCCGGCCCCTATACTTTTGAGACAATTGTAACAAAAGAAAACGAATCAGAAGAAGAATTAGCAATATTCACAAGAACATTTGCTAAAAAATGGCTGTCAATCTAAACGTGACCACAAAAATATAACAGGTGTGCTACTTTCGGTAGCACACCTGCTAAATTTCTATTGAAATAAATTTAAAAAGTTTTTATTCCTTTTCCCCTATAAGCTTAACACCTAACAAAACCGCCCAAATAGTACTTAACAAGAAAGCAGATCCAGTAACTTGGTTTGATGTGTCTATATCGACAACATTAGCGATTATTATGGTTGAAACAAGTCCTATTGCTCCAGCAAGCATTGCAAGCCATCCCATTGGGATGAAAGATAAAACGCCTTTTATATCAGACCCTTTATAGGCCCAACCAATGGCAAAAAATCCTATAGAGAACAAAAGTCCTCCCAATTGACCGATAGCGGTACTAGCTGCCAAGGTATATCCACCGGCTGTAGCTATTGTAGTAGCTGTAGCAGCTAATGCTCCAGCACCAGCGGCATCTCCAGCAGTAGCTAATGCAGTGGCACCATCACTGGCTTCAACAAATTTACTTCCAACTTCGCCCATAGCTACGATTCCACCAAGACTTACAACAAACATGAATATCGCTGCAGTCACACAGAAAATACCCAAAGATTCAGCAGTGCCTCCTACCATACCTCTTATTCCATTTAATCCTGCTGCGTTAATAATCAACCCAACTCCAATTAAAATAACAAGCACTGGCATAATTCCACTACCATCGGCAGCAGCTATAAGGTTTGCCTGTACGTCGTCATACGCTGTATCAACACCAACTACGGCAAACTGCCATACCATATAGCCTACCATCGCTGCTACAGAACCTATAGCAAGACATAAACCTTTACCCTTCGAATCCATAAAAATACCCCTTTTCAACAATCCATGTGTTTTTTGTGAAAGAATATTGTTGAATATATATAACATTATTAATAGTAGCTACGTAAATTAGTCAATATATTTTTGGTTTCGTTACTTCTTTAATATATTATCCATGATATTGAATAAGGCTACTTTTTACCGTCAAAAATATTGATAATCAAATACAAATTCATGGTAAAATAAATCCGTTTTATACTGAAACATTTAACAATGATAAACCTACTTGATTCAAAAATAGCGCTAATAGTTGTCTCAATTACTGCATTTATAATTGCAGTAGGAATTGGACTTGCAATAGAAAACACATCTGATGAAAAAACAACTGAAAGGTATTCTTCTATAGATAGCGGAGGACCACAAACAGCTAGACGAGATGGATTTTACTCTTACATTAACCGAAATGAGTCATTTGAGGAGCAACTCCCGCTTACAGTAGAAACAGCAATAATTAATGGATGGATTGAGAATTCAAATTGTGACCTTCAAAATGGAAGGTTTTTCAACAAGACCAAAACCCCTTATTTACTGGGATATGACGCCAAAAATGAACTACTTAGTATCTACCTATTCAGCAAAGAAAAAATGCCTGAACCTTGGATTAGATCTAATACCATCAACACAAATTTATATCCTTCAATAAATTATGACCATTTTAAATTGATTATCCATTTTAAAGACCCAATAAATGCATGCTCAATAAATAACAACTAACAAATCAAACATGTAACCCAATGTCAAAAATATTATCAGGAAAAACTTTATACTTAGTTAGTGGTGCTGGAACAATAATTATTGGATTATTGGTCGGCATTCTTTATGGCAATATTACGGATCCAGAAATACAACAATCAAATATAACAATCAGTAACGGTAACCCAGATGCTATCAATCAAGAAAAATTACCATTACTCGTTGATGAAGCATCTAATAGTAATTGGGAACGATTTGTATTATGTATTGCAGGGAGAGGAGAATACTTAGCCAATCCAGATAAACCTTATCTACTGAATTATTCTTCTGCGGGCGAATTGGCAAGTTTATATCTTATAAGTACCCAGGAACAACCTGCACCTTGGAGATACGTCGAAGAATTAACTCCTAATGAAATGAACCTGGTTGACTACGAACATTGGAGTTTAATTATACATTTCCAAGACCCTCTTAATTTCTGTAAATCGGGAGAAAGAGATAGAGCTGCTGCAAGTGGTTATGAAGGTCAAGGTTATAAAAGTACACCAACTCCATTTATGTCTCCCACCCCAACTCCACAACCAACTGATACCGTTGATAAGGTAATATTATCGCTTTCTAAATCTAAGTCAATTATTTTCGAAACCATATCTACAGATCCTGATGGAATTACTATAATTGCCGATGCTGATGCTAAAGCAGAATCTGAAACATTACCTACTACACTAATCAATATAATTAAGAACATAAAAGAACCTAAATATGGAAGTAATTCATGGATAAACAACGTATCACATAAAAGCATTACCGGCTCGGTAGATTCTTCACTACTAAAATCTTTAATTCCAAACAGTTTATCCGAGAAAAAGGGGTTAATAACAATCTGGTTAACAAATGATAATTCTCTAAAAAGAATACAAATAAAAGGCATCATAACGGACGCAGATACCGAAGATTCTACAAGAACATTCGATATAGAGTAGCACCAAATTAATGGTCTATGAGCCGGGAGGGATTCGAACCCTCGACACTCGGATTAAAAGTCCGATGCTCTACCCCTGAGCTACCGGCCCGTTGTTAAGACAATAATTAAAAACAAACCAAGACGCATTATATCTTAGGATTGATAAGAACTAAAAGAAATCTGTGTCTAATATTTGGGCC
>CEOQ01000674.1_pt1 | contig 26245 bp, 26 predicted proteins | sample 361351 | NCBI WGS metagenome assembly CEOQ01 (sample SAMEA2619907, study PRJEB7988) | marine metagenome | biome: marine biome (ENVO:00000447); feature: deep chlorophyll maximum layer (ENVO:xxxxxxxx); material: "saline water (ENVO:00002010), including plankton (ENVO:xxxxxxxx)" | depth 60 m | reverse complement strand
AAACGGTAAAGAAATATGGTCCTACGATACTGGTGAGGCCATATTTGGAAGTGTCACTATACACAATGGCGCAGTCTATGGCGGTAATACTGGTAAGAGAATATTTAGTATTGATGCAAAGACAGGTGAATTATTATGGGATTATTTTACTGAATCTTGGGTAATAACGGCTCCAGCAGTAAAAGATAATGTTGTTGCAGTTGGATCAGATGATAGTTATTTCTACTTACTAAATGCTCAAAACGGTAATTTAAGATACAAACTTAAATTAGGTAGTGGAGAAAACACACCCACTATAATAGACGATACGGCCTATTTTACAACTGCTACAAGATTTGGAAGTAGATTAAATTCATTTAATCTACAACGGAAAAATGTTCGATTTGCACAAGGATTTATCAGGTGGTGGTTTCAATTATACGCATGGAATATGGCTCCAAAGCCTGCAAATCCTATAGGATATAATTGGGGAGTAGAGCTACGAAGAGAAACTGGTGGCTTTCAAATACGTAATGAACAAGTGCGAAGTAATTTAGCAACTGATGGGGAATATATTTATGTGAATACATTTGAAGGCAATATTAGATCTATAGATATTAAAAATGGTGATACTTTGTGGAAAATAAGTAAATCGGCAAATATACAATCTTCTCCAATTTTATCTGGATCAACTTTAGTACAATTGATGAATAATGGTACTATTTATGGCATAAATAAAAACGATGGATCTATAATGTGGGAATATATGCTGGACGAAGAAATTTATGGCTCAGCAATATTAGTAAATGACACGCTCTATGTCCCTACAGTAAAAGGAAATTTATATGCATTAGGGTAAAAAAGAAAGAGATATAAATGGAAATAGGACTTATAGGACTTCCACAAAGTGGGAAAACGACTGTTTTTGAAGCAATAACACATACTCTCAAAGATAAATCTAGTAAAAACACAAATATTGGCATATCAAGAGTAGAAGATCCAAGAATAGATGAACTAGTAGCATTATTTGATCCAAAAAAAATCAGTAAAGCTGAAGTAACATTTGTTGATATACCAACTTCACCAGAAAGTTTAGGAAAAAGCCAAAGTATTTCTGGTGAATATCTTAATATTCTTCAACGTATGGATGCTTTAGTAGAAGTAATTCGTTATTTTGATAATCCTTCAGTTCCTCATATATTTGAAACCATTGATATAAAAAGAGATTCAAAAACATTGAAAGAGGAATTAATATTTTCAGATTTAACAATAATTGATAAAAGAATTGAAAGATTAAATAGTGAACTTAAAGGTGCAAGAAACGATAAAAAAGAATCTATAATCAAAGAAATCGGGCAATTAACGAATGTCAAAGAAAACTTGGAAAATAACATTCCTATAAAAGATCAAAATTTAGATAAGGATACTGCTGAAATTGTGTGGAATTTCCAACTTTTATCAGCAAAACCATTGCTGAGTGTTTTAAATATAGACGAGGATAAAATTAATCATAAAGATAGTCGGGATACAATAAGTATCTGTGCGCAACTAGAAAAAGAATTAGCTGAAATGCCTGAAGAAGATCAATTAATGTTTAGGGAATCTTTAGGCATTGAAGAGTCAGGTAAAAATAAACTTATTGATAAAAGTTATGCATTATTAAATTTGATATCATTTTTTACAGTTGGTCCAGATGAAGTAAAAGCTTGGACAATAACTCAAGGAATGTCAGCTTTGGAAGCTGCTGGACAAATACATTCTGATATACAAAAAGGTTTCATTAAGGCTGAAGTTATTGGTTACCAAAATATGATTGAAAGTAAAAAGATGGCTGAAGCAAAAAAATTAGGTTTATTGAGGCTTGAGGGAAAAGAATATCTTATGAACGATGGAGATATAGCTCACTTCATGTTTAACAAATGATAAATTTTCATTTATTATGAAAAAAATAACAATAACCAGTTTAATAAGTATATTATTTGTCATCCTAATATCTTGTAATAATTCCACACCGATATGTATAGATATCTGTCATGGTAATGTTATAGCAATAGATAATAGTTCACTCGAAAAACTTGAAGGGTTCACATTAGCAGAGTTAAACACCGATAAGATTATCAAATTTAAAACTATAGGAGACGTAGGAATTACTGTTTCCCACATGAAAGAACACATGTTAATTGCAGAACCTGTTTCTGTAACTTTCTACATTAATTCAGAAGGTGAACACATGGCAACAATTGTTGCCGATTTACTCCTGCCAGAGAAGAGATTAAATTAATCTGCAAATATTATCCGGCCAAATAATTTATTTTCTTGCATCCATCCAAATGCAATTAACAAATCCTTTAATGGCAACTTAGTATGAACTACTGGTTTGAGTAAATCATTTTTTATTAACTCAATACCTCTTAACACATGACTTCTTCTTGCACCAGTAGAACCCCTAATGGTCAAATCTCTAAAAAGAATTTCTGCTAAATTTACTTGAGCTTTTGCATTTCCAAGCTCTCCTAATAGTACTAATTTCCCATTACTTGCCAAGCTATTTATGCAAGAAGCAAAATATCTTGAACCAACACAATCAATGACAACATCTACACCCATATCAGCTGTCATGGCTTGAATAATTTCTGAAAAATCCAAATCATCCGTTGCTAATATAACTTCATCTAAACCTAATTCCATCAAAGATGATATCTTCCCTTCTGAAGATGTTATTCCAAAAGTAGAGCATCCCATTGCTTTCGCAATCTGCGCAACATGGATACCTAAACCACCACTAGCTCCTGTTATTGCAACAGATGAACCAGAAGGTATATCAGTAATGTCTGTTAATGCCTGTATTCCTACACCTATAGGACAAGTAAGTAGAGGAGCAATATCAGGACTAATAAAATCGGGGATTGGTATTGCAGAATTTTGTCTGACTGCTAAAAATTCTGCAAATCCTCCCTGAGATCCATGACCAATACCTGCTCCATTTTCACACCTATGTTCATTATTTGAAATGCATTGCTCACATACCCCACAGGATTGAGTTAATAAAGTGACTATTTTGTCACCAATGTCAAAATTTTCTACTTGTTCTCCCTTTTCAAGAATCTCGCCACATACCTCATGTCCTAATATGGGATCACTTGGGATGCCTCGTCGCAATGTTCCATTCATTACTAAAAAATCATGTCGACAAAATCCGGTACTTAAAACTTTTATAAGTAATTCGTCAGATTTTATCTTTGGTTCTGGCACATCTACGTAGGATAATATAGGAATAGTTCCAGGTTGTTTTAATACTACCGCTTTCAAAAACCATTTTCCTTTATATTAATTTTGATAAACATTGGATCCATCTAACCAATCTGAACGAATAGGACTAAAAGCATCTATTTCTTCGGTTTCTTCTATAGCTTCTGCACTATGGTCTACATTAGAAGGAATATGTATTGTTTGTCCCGGTTCAACAATAGATTCAACCCCATCAATGATAAATAATAATTTACCACTTAAAACATGCGTAATTTGTTCACTCTCGTGTTTGTGAGTAGGGACTTTGGCCCCCTCGTCAAATAAAATTCTCCCAAGCATTACCTTTTCTCCAAGAGCTACTTGTCGTGTTACGCCCGGTATAAATTGTTCTTTTGGTACATCATCCCATGATATCGATTGACCAGACATATACCCTCCTATTTTTCTTCAATAATTATGGTTTTTATAATATCACCCTGGTAATTTGGTGCTTTTGAAGGATCTCTATATGTAATTTTTTTAACAACATCATCAAATCCTTCTACTACTCGACCAAAAACCGTATGACAGTGTGTTCCTAATAAAGTACAACGCTTTTTTTCGCCATTTTCCATGGTATCAAGAAACGGTTGCGGTGAAAGTGTTATATACCACTGAGATCCTGCTGAATTTGTCACAGCTTTATTTGCCATAGCTATTACACCTGTTTCATGAGACAGATCATTGTATTCATCTTCAATAGTATAGCCAGGTCCACCTTGACCTGTACCTGTAGGATCACCCGATTGTGCTACAAAGTTACGAATAACTCTATGAAATGTAATATTATCGTAAAAACCTTCTTGTGATAGCGCAACAAAATTATTTACAGCTATTGGGGATTTATCTGGGTATAGTTCCAATACTATATCACCTTTAGCGGTTACAATTGTTGCCAGATATGTTTTATTTACATCTATCCTCATTTCGAAAGGTTTAGTTCGATATGGTTTAGGTGTTGGTGTTGGTGTTTGGCGTAATTCGGAAACAGTTGGAGATTTTTCGTCCAAACGATAATCCGTAATATTACAACCACTCATGGCTAAAAAAGAAAAAATTGCTATACACAATATAAACAATTTATTTTTTCTCACCAAATAAATCATCATTATCCCTTTCAATATTTGTTATTTCATTAGGTGTTTTATCAGGATTGATAAAATTTGCCAAAGTGTCATTAGATCTGACATCTATGACTACAGGCATAGGTAAAGAATGCCCTATAACAAGTGCTTGTTGTTTTGGAGCCAGAGTAGAAACAACGCTTCTTAAATCTCTAGAAGATCCTGCTAATATAGAGTCTATATCTCTATTATCTTCTAATTGATGAATGAATTTTGTTCCCAATTGACTAAGAACTTCTGCATCAATTCCACTCGGCCTCTGATCAACAACAAGCAAAGTTACTTTCCATTTTCTCATTTCGCGAGCGATTGTTCCAAAAATAGTTTGGCTAGCCACTTCAGAATTTAAAAACTTATGAGCTTCCTCAATGGCAATTACTAATTGATTGTCTTGTTCTGCCCATCTTTCATAAATTCTCCGGGTGATCAAACTAGTAACTAATATGTACGCGGTTTCATTGCTTTGATGTGTACCAAAGTCAAGGATTACATGTTTGCCTCTTTCTAATGATGTAAATATTCTTTTTATAGATTCTTCTGCAGGATTTTGTTGCAAAAACTCAAACTTTTTAAGAATTTCTAATCTTCTCCACAAAGTGTGTAAAACAGTATATAACTGTCCAGTACGTTCTGCCGCAGCACTCAAACTATTGGGATTTTCCTTATCTTCACTAGGTTCCATATTTAAAAATAAACCAAGCCATTTATCACCGTAAGTTCTATCTAATGCATGTGCGGCAAGTAGTCCTGCGGAAGTTAAATTTAAAGTCTCTGACAATATCTCAATATCTTGAACTTCTAGATCATTATAAGAAACCATAATTTCAGCATCTGGTCGTACTTGACCTTTATTAAGAGATTTTCCAAGGGACATCACCTCCACTTTTGAAGGAAATATCTGCTTCAAACTATTTATTTTTTTGCCAGATTCATCATTTACAGAATCACTATAATCCCTATGCATATCAAATATGAGATTAACGCCTAAATCTTTTTTGATGATTTCTGATAATAAAACCCGTGTTAAGAAAGTTTTACCTGTGCCAGTTTTGCCAAAAACACCATTTGATCGTTTTATCAATTGTTCTAAATCAAGATTAATTTTAACCTCTGCATCACGACCTTTGGGAGTACCTATCCAACCATGATTTTCATCTTCAGAACCAAAAATCTCTGTGTAGTCTTTACTTGTAGCTCTATAGACAGGAGAAAAATGTGGAGGAAGTGTGGTTGCCGGACCAAAACTTATGTTATCTAAACTGAGTTTATCGAATTCATCAATATTTGTATCCAAAGATACTGCCAATTGTAAGCTAATTTTAAGAATAGTGAATGCGCTAGTTCCTGACAGGATTGAAGTTACAAAAAAATCAGAACTGTTAGGAGGCAAAGAACGAATAGATGAATCTGAGGACTGCAACATCATATCGGAAATAATACCAAAATATCGCTTTTCTCGCCCCTCAATAGTAATTCCATCACCAACATATAAATTTTCAACAGAATAGTCAGAATCTAATCTTACTTCCAATCCTGAAGATAAAGCTCCTCCTACTATAGTTCCTATTTTTTGGTTATCTTCTACATTACTCATTTATTGGACCTCTACCTAATTTTCTGAGTAAAGAAATCAATTTTTGTTGATCATGTGGGAAATTCTTTGCTACATCTATTCCTATATCATGTAAAAATTTTTCTGGATCTAAATGACACACGGATATCCTTCTAATTGATATAGAAAAAATTTCATCTGTTATAACATCTATACCCTCAAGCAATAATTCCATAAATGTTCTTGAAGATGTAAATGCCAGTATTTCTTTCTCATCCAATAAAGATATCCCTGTATGTATTTTTGCTGGAAGTAATGGTAATTCATATTTATAACTTTTTAATCGATCTATATGCCCCAGAATAAATATTTCTGCTTGAGTCCGAAAAAGTAATGATAAATGAGGATTATCTTCATACAGCTTTTCTGGTTCGTTTTGAAAAGGCCCTCTAGCAATTGGTCTTCTAGAAGGGTCTAATGGTTCAGTAAACACATTATATACTACGCCAATTATTGACGGATCATCTTGAGTTTTTATCAAAGTTCCTAATTTAGGAGCTTGATAAAGTTCATAGCACTGAACAATTACACTTTTAGTAGATGATTCAATAATTTCTGCAATGGTATTTTGATTTTTCATTTGATCTCTCAATTATATTGAATGATTTCATTATATCAATAAATTAAACCCATCTATATTTTTTTGAGCGATCTTTTTGTGATGTATTATAATTTATCCCTTGTTGAGCCAATAAACGATCTAATAGCATTTTAAAATTCTCTCTATCAGTTGTATTAATAACAGCCTGTTCATGAGCCTCCATAATTGACACTGGATAGCCAAGTCCTTTATTACATTGATCAATAATCAAAGAATGACTTAATTCTAATAAATCTGGGTTATTTGCTGTCCAATTTGGGAGTTCTATTCTGGCTATCTCATTAAATATATTCAGGTAATAAAAATTAATTCCATATTCTTCTTTGTAGTATTTTTCAATAACATTTGAAGTACTTTGAAACAATGAAGATCTAGCAGTATTAGGAAGGTATTTAATAAAAATATCTCTGTCTCTAATTCCCGAAACTAAACTACAGCCTTCTTTACAAGGATTATTATTTGAACAGTATTCATTACATAGACAAATTCTCAGCGAGTTAATGACATCCGATGTGTCAGGATAACTGAGATATGACGCCAAAATAATTCCTTTATCAGATAATTTTTTAATTCTATGTAATTGTTCTAAAAATTCCTTTTGTAGTAATTGATCTATAACATACTCTTGTTCACCAAGAATTGACCATAAAATTAATGATCCATCCACCAAAGCTAAAGTAGGAATACCGTCAGCATAATTCTCTAGGGTATCTGCAAGAAAAGTAAGTTCCATAACTGCCCGCTTAACACCCATTAAATTTCCCTGTAATGGAGACCTACTAGTTGAGTTACTGTCAAATATATTTAGTTCCGCTTCTCCTATATAGGTTAACGGAGAACTATTTAAAATTGCACTTGGATTAGATCCATATGTAAATATTACAGTGCCAATGTTCAAAACAACACATTTAATAGGGCTATGTCTATCGACATCAATATGGGACCCATCAACAGCAATCACTCGATAATCTTTAGGTAATTGTTTTGGGCTATAAGTTGTAATCTTATTATCTAAAAACTTTGCAGCTAACCATTTATGGTTACCTTCATTCCGTTTGTGCTCTATCAAATACGGGTCAGATTTTTTATAAAAATCAATTAATTTATCAACTCGTTGATAATATAAGTTATCATCCGATTTAATTAATTTAACCGCTTTTTGTAGTTTTTCTGCTATTAGCTCAAAATCAAAAGGCATAATTCTATCTCAATTTTTATCTAGTCACCAAATATATCGCTATTCCAGCAAAGAGCACACCCATAATTTTGGTCAATTTTACTTCTTCGCCAAGAAAAATTAAGCTTAGACAAACTGCTATGACAAATGACATAGAAAAAATAGGAGCAACTACTGACGCATCTCCTTGACTAAGTGCATAATAATAAGACATAACAGCTAAACCTAAAAATCCACCCGCAATCGCCATTAACGACCATACACCTAAAGAAATATTGCCGTCTATTTCCGACAAAACACTATGTCGATTAATCCAAAAGAAAATAAACGAAATAACTACCAAAATACCATTAGTAACCAAAACAGCAATTTCATTAGGTACATATTTCAGAGATATTTTTGTAAAAAATATAGTAAATCCATAACTACACATTGCAATCCCTGCCCAGGCTAAATATCCCATATATACTCTCTCTCTATTTAATATTCAGAGATCTAAAATCTCCATTTCTCTTAGTTAGTTTTTGTTCATCTAAATGCTCTAAAATGAGTAAAGCATTTTTCCTGCTAATACCAAGATAATCTCTCACTTCAGCAACCTTAACATCTTGATTGTTTTTCATCAATTCAATTATTTTATTAACCATTGTGTTGTACTCTTGAGAACTCATTACAATTTCTGCGTCAATTTTTATCAAATATGCCTCTTGTATCATTAAGTTAACTAATTCTCTATTCTTAAATACAGAATTAATGTTGATAAATAATTCAGACTTAGCCATTTCTAAATATTCATTAAGCAACAAATTATCATTTTCGCTTATATCAATTGAAAATTGTATTAAAGATATAAGCTGATTAGTTATTTTTAATATCTCATCGTCTATAAGTTGGTTAATAATCAATGGTAAATAAGAATCAGGTATCATTAATATTCTATTCAAATCATTAATAGTGCAACCTTTACGATATGGAAAATCTAAATGATATTTCTCTAAATAGTTTATAGTGCGAGTTTTTATGTATTCATAATAAGTAGTAGAAATCAAACTATTGATTTCACTGTTATTTTTTGAATCTAATAAAATGATTTGTTTGTCTTGGATTAATTTATGAATAAGAGATATGATTTCTTCTGTAGAAAAATTAGTTAAAGATGTTAGTAAATCAATATTACTGATTTTGGAATCAGTAATATGTTGTTGAATAATCTCCAGTGGTTTCCCTTCCGACAAGGTATACAAACGTTCGATAATACTTATATCACTCCGTTTATGCCGATTTACATCTGTTTCTATAATAATACCTCCACCAATGGTCTCGTTTGATGTTCTAATTATAAATCGATCACCAGATACACATGGAAGCATATCCTCCAATACAAATTGAGCTAACCCTACATCTCCAGAAACCATTTCATTCGATGTAAGTAATCTAACTTTAACCATAGATTCTGAAGCACCAGTGTAAAACATAACAGAGGAATTATGTTTCAATATCTTTTTTGTATTAGGTACCAATTTAATTTGCACATCTACTGCTCGTGTTACTGATAACCAATTTGGAGTAGTTAGAGTATCTCCACGCAAAATATTTTGATGAGAAATTCCTGAGATATTAACCGCAACACGATTCCCAGGCTCAGCATGATCATAAGGCTTATTATGTATATGTAAGCCACGAATTCTACCAATTTGATTTGATTTAATCAATTCAACTTCTTGTCCAATATCTAAAGATCCTTCTATTAGTGTCCCAGTTACAACACTTCCAAAACCACTAACCACAAACGATCTATCTATTGCCAATCTTGGCTTATTTGTAGTTTTATTAAAATTAATTATCGAGGCTTCTTTTTCTATGTGAGCTATTAAATCATCAACACCGACACCAGTATGAGAAGAAAGCTCAATAATTGGAGAACTCAAGTATGGTGATTTTTTTAATAGCTCCTTGATTTCTTCTTTGATTAAATTGATCCATTCTAAATCTACTAAATCTTTCTTTGTAATTGCGACTATAAGAGATTTTATTTCTAATAGGTTGATAATTTGAAAATGCTCTATAGTTTGAGGCATTATTCCTTCATCTGCAGCAATTACCAGTAATGCCATATCTATACCGCCAACACCTGTTATCATGTTTTTTATGAATTTCTCGTGACCTGGTACATCAATTATACTAACTTCTTGACCGATCGGAAGAACAAACCAAGCAAAACCTAAATCAATAGTCATTCCTCTTTTTTTTTCCTCTAACAATCTATCAGGGTCTGTACCAGTTATCTTTTCAACTAAAGCAGATTTACCATGATCTATATGTCCTGCTGTACCTATAACAAACATCTTTATCCTTACAGAAATTTATAAAACACTTCATTAGCAAGCAATCTTCCGCGTCTTGTTAATTTTATTGAATCTTTAGCTATTTCTAATAGTCCCATATGAATTAATTCGTTTATTTCTTTATCATATTTTTCAGATATTAAATCAATAAAGGATTTTGTAAATATTGATTGATTAATACCTTGAACTAATCTTAGACCAAGAATAAATTTATCAGCAATTCTTGTATTATTGTCATAATACTCAACTTCAGATACTGCACAAAACCCTTTACAAATTTCGGTATTATTCTGTATAGTTCGATTCTTTTCTAATAAGTTTATATACTCATTGGGAGAATTTACGTTCCAGAATCGCAAACCTGAATAAAATGAATGAGCGCCAGCACCTATTCCAATATATTCTTGAGAATACCAATATGTTAAATTATGCTTAGATTCTTTGCCTGGAAGACTCCAATTTGATATTTCATAATGTGTATACCCATTATTATTCATTTCTTTTTCTACATATTCATACATATCTGCTGCAACATCTGAGTCAGGATTAGGCATTAAACCTTCTGAAACCATCCAATCAAATTTAGTATTTTTTTCAATAGTTAAGCCATACATTGAAATATGATCAGGCTTTAATTTTAAAGCCTGCTTGATAGTAGATTTCCAATCATCCATATTTTGACCGGGTATGCCATATATAAGATCTAAATTAAGATTATCGAAACCTAATGATCTTGCTTTAATAAAACCTTGTGATATTTCTATAAAATCGTGATCACGTCCTAAAACACGTAAAAATTTATCACTAAAACTTTGTGCCCCTATAGAAATCCGATTAATATTACTATTTTCCCACGATAGAAGTTTTTCTTGAGATAAATCATTTGGATTACATTCTATAGAAATTTCGGCTTCATCCAATAAATTAAAATTATTAACTATAGTTTGCATAATTTTAGAAATATTATTTTCTGATATATAAGATGGGGTGCCTCCTCCAAAAAAAACTGATTTTATATATTTATTCTTGGAGTTAAAATCAATATATCTTGACCAATTCGTTAACTCTGTAATTAATGAATTTATATAATCTTCTGTCAAATGTTCTATATTTTCATAGGTATTAAAGTCACAATAAGGGCATTTAGTCCTACAAAAAGGTATATGTATATATAAAGAAAATGGTTCCATAATACTTCTTAGCTAAATTAAATCATTGATATGATATAATACACCACTTTATGTATTGTTTGAAAAGGTAAAATTTATATGCAAAAAAATACTTACAAATCAAAAACCACATTGCGAGTGAGATGGTCTGAATGTGATATGCAAGGTATAGCATTTAACGCAATCTACATGATTTGGTCTGAAATTGCCATTCAAGAACATTTCCGTTCATTAAATTTAAATATCTATGAATTAGGCAAAGAAAATATATTTGATTCAGTTATTGTAAATTCTAATATTAATTACAAATTACCTGCTAGGTTAGATGAAATATTAGATATATATACCCAAGTGAAAAAAATTGGCAACTCCAGCTTTACAATGGAATTTGAGATTATGAATCAAAAAAAACAATTGCTTACTTCTATTGAAAATACATACGTAAGTTATGATCGAATAAAAGAGAAATCAAAAAAAATACCTGATGATATAAGAAAATTGTTATTTTGATTTTTTACCAAAAGACAACCTTAATTCACCTTGTTCCCACATAACTAAAAATTGGCATGCTATGAATATTGAACTATATGTACCAACTATTAATCCTATTAGCAAAACATAAAGAAAATTACGTATACTTTCTCCACCTAAAAATATCAATGCAAAAATAGTTAATAATAATGTAACACTTGTATTTAAAGACCTACCAATTGTTTGAGTAATACTATCATTAACGATCATAGATAATGGTCTATCGGGATCAATTGAAGCGTTCTCTCTTACGCGATCAAATACTACAATCGTATCATTAACACTATACCCTATTACAACGAGTATCCCTGGTATAAACATGGCATTAATTTCTAATCCCATAAATTTTCCTAGAAGCGAAAATAAACCCAGAACAATAAGAGAATCATGGATCAACGCAACAATAGCTGCTACACCATATCGAAATGGATTTGATACTCCTCGAAATGAATATGTTACGTATATTAATATACCAATTGAAGCGACAACAACGGCAATAACTGCATTATTTACAGTATCATTTGCTACAACACCTGACACTGTGGCCACATCTACACTTTCTATTCTTGCTAGATTTGATAGATCTTCTTCTATCAGTAAACGATCAGATTTCCTTCCAGTAGATTCATTTCCTTCTTCTAATTTACTCATCCTGACAAATACTGTGTTAGTTCCACTTTGTTGAACGGTTGCGTCATTATAGCCTAACTGATTCAGTCTTTCTCTGACAGATTCAGATTTAATTTCAGAATCAAAAACGACAGTCATAGTTGATCCACCAGAAAAATCAATACCTAATGTTAACCGCGGAGGAACTATTAAAGAGCTTACGCAAATAACGAGTAATACTGCTGAAATTGTAAAATACCAAAATCTTCTTTTAACTATATCCATTATTTACCCTCGAGATGTTGTAATATTTTCAGGCGAAAATAAAGATTTCCATTTACCAAAAAATGTTGAACCAATTATTTGTAATAAAACTTTACTAACGAAGACTGAAGTGAATAAGCTGACTAATACTCCAATTGATAATGTCGTACCTACTCCTGCTAGAGTTGTTGCGCCTAATCTTTGACCAAACCATATTAAAACGGCACTGGTGATTAGTGTCGAAATACTTGCGTCTCTTATTGCGGTCCATGCTCTATTAAATCCGATTTCAATAGATGATAAGAGTGTACGCCCCAAACGCAATTCTTCTTTAGTCCTTTCAAATATTAATATATTAGCATCTACTGCCATACCTATAGACAATATAAACCCTGCCAGACCAGCAAGGGTCAAAGTGATAGGTATTAATTTAAATAAAGTTAAAACAATAGCCGTATACAAAATAAGACTAAATGCGGCAATAATACCTGCAACGCGATAATAAAGGATCATAAATAACAAAACTAGAAATAAACCTGCAATACCTGCAGTTAAACTTTTGCTCAAAGATTCCGCTCCTAAAGTTGCGTCTACAGTTAATTCAGAAATGAGCTCCAATGGTACTGGCAATCTTCCAGATTCAAGTTGTATCGCTATTGTATTTACCCTATCGAATGTAAACGCCTGGCCTTCTATAAAGGCTGAACCACCTAGTATGGGTTGAGAAACTCCAGGAGCTACAATTTCTTCATCATCAAGGAAAACTACAAATCTATCAGGAGAAGAAGTTCCTCTTGTAGCAGATAATTTTGTAGTTAGTTCTGCAAAAACTTTAGTCCCTTCACTATCAAATTCCACATTAACTATTGGCGCTCCTGTTTGAGGATGTGTTCCAGCATAAGCTCTATCAAGATCATCGCCAGTTAATCCAGTTTCTTGATCTGATTGATTTTCTTTAACTTCACAAGGGTAATACTCAATACCATCAGATACAAGTCTATAATTTTCCAAACAAGTACGTTCAACAAAGCGTAATTGGGCTGTTCTTCCAATTAATGTTTTAACCTCTTCAACATTATTTAATCCTGGTAACTGAACTAGTATTTTATCGCCATCCATAGACTGGATAATGGGTTCAGATACACCATATGGATTTACTCTACGATTAATAATATCAACCACACCTTCCATTTGATTAGCTGTAGGAGTTGCAGGGATATCTGTAATAATATATTTAATGGTTGGAGCAATATATTGTTCTAAATCCCTTTTTAATATTTCTTCATCAGGAGTTCGAGTAGATAATTCGGTATTAATAACCACTGTATTGTTTTCACCGACATTAATACTTTTATTACTGGATCCTAAATTAGAAAAGATTTCTGTAACAAATTGCTCAAGTAATATAGCTTGATTTTCTTCTGCAAACTTAATTGAAAAAGTGAATTCTTTAAGATTTTCAATGTCTTCATCATTTCCTATAGGAAATAACATTTCATCGATATTAGAAATTCTATATTCCAAACGACTTTCAATACCAGGCAAATAATTTGCTAAACTTACTATTTCACTTGTTTCTCTTACTTTTAAATCAACACTCAACTCATTATTGGTATCAATCTTACCTATACTTGCATATATTTGCTCTGGGTCTAACAAGTTTTCTAAATGAAAAGTTACTATACTTTCGTTAATTGAATTCACATTAGGAACATCTGAAAATTCAATTTCAATATTCTTAGTACCTCTTGCTTGATAGACTAAGTGACTGCCTCCTTGAAGATCTAAACCAAGTTTCATACCAAGTAACGAATCACTTCCTCTAGAAAAAGTCCAGCCACCTAGATTTAAATCCCATTTACTGGGATATAGTGCTCCAAAAGTTGCAAACCCAATCACAAGTATCATTAACAACCTAATTATATTTCTTCTGTTTATTAACAAATCACTTTTCCTTATCTATTTGTTCTCTATTTAATATAACTTTAGCATATTGAATAGCATCTACATATTTTGTAATTTTACCAGAAATTACCTCTTCTTGAATTTCCTCTAAGATGGTACCAATAATAGGGCCAGTTGATAAGCCCAATTCCTGCATTAATTGTCTACCATTAATAAGTCTCTCATACTTTGGATCATCTTGTTGTTTTGTACCCTGTAAATAAATATGATTTACCTTTGTTACATAATCGATCCATTCTTGTTTTTCTAAAAGTGGTCCTCGAGCAGCCAAATAATCAGCTAAATTCAAATATATAGTATCAATAGCAAAATCTTCTGAACTTCTGAAAAAACGATAAATTGCTTTGTCTGAAGGAAGTTGTCCTTCATGACTCATTTGTCCTGGCCTAAGATGATGATCAATTATTGTACTAATTCCTCGTATATGCTTTTTAGAGAATCTAAGGTTTTTAAGTATTTTTTCCGATATTATTGCACCTTCTCTGTGATGACCTTTAAATCGTATTCTTTCATTATCAATTGTTTTAGTATGTGGTTTTGCAATATCATGCAAAAGGCAAGCTACCTTAACCATAGAATATCTTGAATAACCTGAAATATTATCATTCATAAAATAATCTTTTAATTGTGGATTCCAATAAATCTCATCTAAGATCCAAGTATCAATATTATTAGAGTGAATGATATTTTCAAAATACCCTACTGTTTGCACATTATGTTCAAAAATATCCCAATAATGTTCTTTAGGTTGATCTTCGTTTACACCCAATTTTAATTCCGGAATTAGATTAAATAACAAATCTAAATTATTTAACTGTTTAATTGCATTCATAGTTCCAGAATCAAAAGACATAATAGTCATCAATTCATCATGTATTCTTTCAGGTGCACAATTTTGTATTAATTTAGCATCATCACGAATTTGTTTTTTTGTTTGATTATCTATTTCTAGATCTAAAAATTCAGATAAACGCACTGCACGAAGTAACCTTATGGAATCATCATTGAATACCGTTTCACTTACTACTATTAGTTTTCTTTGATTTAAATGTGAGAACCCTTCCAAAGGGTCCAAAATATGTTGTATAGAGTCTACAGCAAATAATTTATCGATAGGAATGTATAATGAATTAATAGTAAAATCACGAGTTAAAGCATCATTTTCTATAGATACAACTAACTCTGAAATATCTATGTTTAAAATGTCATCACTTGTTCTATATGTGATGCGAAAGATATTTCTTGTTTCATCTAATACAAAATAATTTGATTCAAGAATATTTGAAAGTTCTCTAGCAAATACTTCAGGATTACTAGTAACGACTAAATCTAAATCTTTTGGCTCATTACCTAGTATTAAATCTCGTACAAAACCACCACAAGCATAAATAGTAATATCTTTATATTTAGTTGTTATCAAATCTGTAATATGTTTATATAAAATATCTTTCGGCATTATACTTTAACTTCTATGAGGTAACCTCTTTAGGACTTACTTCTTCGCCTTCAATATCAGTGTCAGTTTCTTCAGAAATTTTTCGTAGGTTTTCATGACTTTTTAAATGATCTAAATACAAAATACCATTCAGATGATCGATTTCGTGTTCTAATGCTTGTGCCAATAATCCAGTAGCATTAATTTTTATTCTTTTTCCATCTAAATCTTGTGCTTTAACTTTTACATTTTCAGACCTAAAAATATTTCCAATATATCCTGGAACACTCAAACATCCCTCTTCAACTTCTCTTTCACCTGATATTTCAGTAATTTCAGGATTAATAATATAAATTGGATCGTCTTCTAATGATGTTTGAATGACAGCGATTCTTTTTAATACACCTACTTGATTCGCTGCTAAACCTACACCATGAGCGTCTTGAAGTGTTTCAAACATATCAAATGCTAATGTTTTAATCGAATCATCTATTTTTTTTATTTTATGTGCTTTCATTTTTAGAATAGGATCAGGAACTATTCTAATTTCTAAAATCGACATGAAACCGCCTTTTAATTTATTTCAGTTATCCATTATAGATTTGTTATTTGATAAGTGCAAAGATATTCTAATTAAACGACAAAGGATCTACATCTATAATCCAATTATCAGAGATTTTTACTCTATTAATAATATCTCGTGGATTTGGGCCTCGAAGAATTATTTGCCAACGATATTTTCCTCTCAATTTATTATAAAAGGATGGAACCGGACCGGAAATATCAATGTACCAATAATCCCATTTACTTCTTATTTGCATTAGTTCTCTCTTCATTCTTTCAGCTTCTTTTTGAGCTCTTTGTGGATCAAAATGAGAATAAACTAACTTAACAATCCTACTATAAGGAGGTAAATTATGTATTTGTCTGAATTTTGCTTCCACTTCATAAAAACTAGAAAAATCTTGCTTGGATGCTAAATCAATAACATAATTATCAGGGAAGTATGTCTGTACTATGCCTTTGCCTGGCTTTTCGCCTCGTCCAGAACGGCCAACGACTTGATATATCAATTGAAATATTTTTTCACTTGATCTGTAATCAGGTATAAACAAACCTATATCTGCTAAAACTATTCCTACTAATGTCACGTTTGGTATATTTAGACCTTTGGCTACCATCTGTGTTCCAACTAATATTTGAGCATTTCCATTAGAAAAATCTCGTAACACTTCTGGATCATGTCGATTTTCTTGCGAAATATCTCTATCCCACCTAGAAACTAATAAGTCAGGAAAATGCTCTTTAATTTCAGATACAACTCTTTGAGTTCCAAAACCTAACATTTTAATATCACTAGATTCGCATTTGCTACATTTATAATTCGTATTATATTTACGGTTACATAGATGACAAATCAATTTTTCTATAGAAGAATGGTATGTTAGAACAGCATTACAACTCGAGCATGATACAATCTCAGAGCAGTGTTGGCATCTTAAAGAAACAGAAGTCCCTCTGCGATTAACGAGTAAAATTATCTGTTCATCCCTATATGCAGTCTGATTTATATTATCAAGCAACGACGTGCTAAATATACTTGTATTGCCATTTTGTAATTCTTCTTTCATATCAACAACTTCAACATCAGCTAAATTGTCACTCCATGAATAACTGGATCTATTCATGGATTTATCTGAAATACGATAAGGCAATTCATGCATATTTATTGAACCCATTACTTTGGCTCTATGATAGGTTATTAGATCTGGAGTAGCGCTACCCAATAATACTGTTGCATTTAAATTCTCAGCCTTTATCATGGCCACAGAACGCGCATTATATCTAGGGTTAGGTTCTTCTTGTTTGTAATTCCATTCATGTTCTTCATCGATGATTATTAATCCAATATTATCAATAGGAGTAAATAAAGCACTTCTAGGGCCAACTACTACTTCAAATTTATTTGCATGAATATCCCACCAAACTTTTCTATGTTCACGTGCTTTCATAGAACTATGAAAATAAGTTATTTTCCCAGGAAATCTTATTTCTAATTCTTTAATAACTTGATCAATTAAAGAAATTTCTGGAATAAGAAAGAGAACTCTTTTATTTAAATTTAAACATTCTTCTATACATCTAAGATATACTTCTGTTTTACCGCTCCCAGTAATACCATGCAGTAAATTAACTGAAAACTTATTTGATTTAATTTCTTCACTCAATTTTTGCACAGCTTTATGCTGATAGTCTGTCAAAATAAAATCATCAGTATATATATTTTTAGGCCGAAATTTAGTTTTATCAATGACAGGATTTACATCCACAGCCTCACTTAATCGTTGGACTCTCAAATCATCAAGCATTGTAGTTTTGTTAACCCAATCCCATTCAACAGTAATATTTTTAGATTTGATTAGTTTATTTAAAATAATTACGGAATCTTTTGATAATAATTTTTTTAACTGATCAATGTTTCCTTTGAATTTTAATTTTTTTCCTAAGGCTTTAAATAAATCCTCGGGCATATCATTTGTACTAGATTCGTGGGCTTGTAAATATTGTTGAGATCGATTAGAAAACCCAGGTGGAATCATTAACACTAAGCATGTATAAAAAGAAGTAAAATAATAATCGCTAATCCATCTAGCTAAATAAATTTGATGAGAATTTAGTAAAGCACCTATATCATCACATTTATATATAGGTTTGATATAAGACAAGTCGACAGAATCTTTTACCTCAGTAACAATACCATCTACAAACTTATTTCTTAATGGAACCTGAACCATCTGCCCCACTGATATATTCATATCTTTAGGTATGGAATACGTATAAGTTTTAGGTTCTAAAATTAGTGCATCAACAGCAACTTCAGCATATAACATCAATCTCACAAAGGAATATAAGATTTAATATTGTCTTTTTTCCTTGATTCGGGCAGATTTTCCTGAACGATTTCGTAGATAATAAAGTTTTGCACGTCTAACATCTCCACGACGCAAAACCTTCAAACTCTCCAATTTAGGAGAGTGTATTGGAAAAGTTAACTCAACACCAAATCCTCTGGTTGTTCTACGTAAGGTGAAGGTTCGTTGCAATCCAGAACCTTTTTCTCCGATTACTACACCTTCTAGTGATTGTACACGCTCTCGATTACCTTCGATGATACGAACATCAACCTTTATAGTATCTCCGGGTGAAAAATCATCTATATTTTCTTTATTTGGGGCTTGAACCAGTTGATTAGGTTCCATTTAATTACCTCTAATATTTTTCATGATTAAATAACACTGAATTAGTTTAATTGCGAAACAACAAGTTGTCAAAAATTATTTAAAAATTAAATAATTTCAATATGATACCCTGTGCAACTAATAATAAAATCACAGAACCAAAAAGTGAAAACCATCCTGTCATCTTTGTAATATACCTAAAGGGTACTGCTAATTGAAAAAACCTCATTGTGGATATTATTCCCAAAATTATCCCAATAATACTCATAAACATAGCAGCTCCATTGCTGACTTGTTGCTCAGGATAGGTCCATGGAATACCAAAGATTATCAGCGAATGAAAAGCAATAATTAGAGATATAAAACCTAACAACCGAGAATTATATGACCATAAATATGTTATTGATGAGGTTATAAAATAAATGGTCCATAAAGAGAAATAAAGTACTAATGTAAGTATTAAAGCTGTGCCCGATGGTATGCCGAGTATAGAATATCCAATTATCTCTAATTTGAATATTTCCCATAAAAATATTCCTATTAATAATGGTACCGTACCTATCATGGTAACAATCCCTAATAATCTAGACTCAAGATAAAAACCCAATATGTACCATGATTCCAGAAATAATAATAAACCAATAAATGTTAAAAAAAATGTTTCCATATTATTTCTCCATAATTGTCTTGGTAATTAATTGACATTAGTGACTTAATTATTCATCATTTTGTTCTAATAATCTTAATTCATCAAAAGATAGGTCTGAAGGATCAATCATCTCAGGGCGTTTTTTTGCTGTGCGTATTATAGATTGCTTTCTTCTCCAATCATTTATTTCTTTATGATTCCCCGATAACAAGATTTCGGGTACATCCCAACCTCTGTAAGAAAACGGCCGAGTGTATTGTGGATATTGTATCAAATCTGAATAGAAAGAATCGAGTTTATATGAATCTTCATTTCCCAATACACCTGGTAAAAGTCTAGAAACGGTATCAATAACAACCATTGCAGCTAACTCGCCGCCACTCATAACGTAATCTCCTATGCTTAATTCTTCTGTAGCCAAATGTTTTCTAATTCTTTCATCAAATCCTCCATATCTTCCACATATTAAAGCTATTTGATCACAATTTGAAAGTTCTCTAGCTTTCTTTTGATCGAATTTCTTTCCTTGTGGAGATAAAAGTATCACAGGTACATTCTTCCTTGTAATAACTGATTCAACACTATCAAACAATGGTTCAGGTTTTAGAACCATTCCTGGTCCACCGCCATATTGATAATCATCTACTGTCTTATAATTATCTGTAGATTTATCTCGCCAATCATGTAGATTAATCTTTACTAGTTGGTTATTTAAAGCTCGTGAAATTATGCCATCCTTAAATATTGTTTCAAACATGTCAGGAAAAAGTGAAAAAACTTCAAAATTAATCATTAGATTTTCCTTTTATCAGTATCAATGGTCTAAAGAATCGCTTTGTATTAATTTGATTGCATGATCTAATACCGGAAGTATTATATTCAAACATTCACTAATTGCTCTAGGGTTCCCAGGTAAATTAATTATTAGTGTTTTATTTCTATAACCGCATACTGACCTACTTATAATTGATAGAGGATTAAGATCATAAGTTTTAACTCTCATGATTTCTGGAATTCCTAATATTTCCTTTTCGACAATAGCTTTAGTTGCCTCGGGAGTAACATCTCTTTTAGTAATTCCTGTACCGCCTGTGGTAATAATTAAATCTATTTCATCAATATCAGAAAGTTCTACAAGCTGGGCTTTTATAGTGTCGAAATCATCAGGTATAACGGCATAAAAATATAAATGAAACCCATTTTTTTCAAGAATTTCTTGAATTAATTTACCGCTAAGATCATCTCTCTGTCCTTTGGAGCCTTTGTCACTACAGGTTATAATACCTAATTCAAACATTTTGTATTCTCAACAGTTTTATATCTCTGCTCATTTTATCATAGAAAAGTTTTCGTATAAATCAAAAACACCACAGATGTTATTCTGTGGTGTTTTGTTTATATAAAAACTTTTAGGAAGTATAATTTGGTTAATTTATTGAGTTCTTAAAGCCCAAAGATTCCTCTTTTATTAAAGGTTTTATTCCTACGTATAAAAGGAGGTATATCTAATGCATCTTCAGAATCTAAAACTTCTATATCTAATTGTGATAATAGATCGTCACTATTAGGAATCACATTCTCTACAGCTTGGAATCCCGTAGCAATTATTGTTATTGATACCTCATCTTCCAGTCTTGGATCATTTGACATACCGAATATGATATTAGCATCAGGATCTACAATACTTTCAATTAGATCCGCTGCTTTTTGGACCTCATTAAGAGTAAGATCTGTTCCACCTGAAACATTTAATAAAACACCCTTGGCTCCATCTATCGATACATCTAATAAAGGACTATTGATAGCTGCTTTAGCAGCTTCAACAGCTCGATCTTCTCCTCGGGCATTACCTATAGCCATCCAAGCTGGACCTGCGCCACTCATAATTGTTTTGACATCAGCAAAATCTAAGTTGATAGTTCCAGATTTAGTAACTAATTCAGCAATAGATTGTATCCCCTGCCTTAACACATCATCTGCCATCTTAAAAGCATCATCAGTAGTTAATTCCATATCACTTATTTGTAATAATCTATCATTAGGGATGATAATTAGGGAGTCCACTCTATCACGTAATTGAGCAATTCCATCTTCAGCGGCTTTTTTCCTTTTATGCCCTTCAAACCCAAAAGGTTTGGTTACCACTGCAATGGTTAAAGCTCCTGTTTCTTTAGCAATTTCAGCTACAATAGGACAAGCGCCTGTTCCAGTTCCACCACCCATACCTGCCGCAACAAATACCATATCAGCGCCGCGTAAACATTCATAGAGTTGGTCTCGACTTTCTTCTGCAGAATCTTTTCCTAAATCAGAACTTCCACCAACGCCCAAGCCTCGGGTTAATTTTTCTCCAATTGATATTCTCGTTGGAACTTCTAACCCCATAAGATGTTGTGCATCTGTGTTAACACAAATATATTCTATGCCATCAAGTTCTTCTCTATACATCCTATTAACAGCATTAGAACCTCCTCCACCAACACCTATAACTTTGACAGTAGCTCGTCCAATCCGTTTATTATTTACATTTAAATCCATTTCATTTTCTAACATAAATACCTCCTAAAATTTTGGTGAAATAAATTGAGTTAACCAGCTCAACCATTTCCTTCCTTTACTAAAAGTTTTTTTCTTCTGAGGTTGGTGACCTCCATAGCTTACTTGTTCAACAGGATGATTAATTCCCCATAAGAGAATACCTACACTCGTTGAATAAGTCGGACTTTTTAATGTTTCAGGCAAACCTAATATATCTCTTGGTGCAGCTATACGAACATTACCTGGAATATATTCATGAGTTAACTCTTCCCAACCAAGTAGATTTGCCCCACCTCCAGTGAATACAATCCCACCAGCTGGCATAGTATCTAAACCAGCTTCATTTATTTTTAATAATACGAATCTTAATAATTCAGAAGCTCGGTCATTGAGTAAACGACAAATGTCACCTTTAGTAATTATTTTTTTATCGTCTAAACCATTTACTGAAACTTCAATTTGTTCGTTAAAATCGATATCACTACTTTCAGGAACTGCCATTGTTCTTCCATAATTAATTTTTAGTTCTTCAGCGGTTTCATACGGTATACCTAACGTTACAGCTATATCATTAGTAAAATTAAAGCCCCCTACAGGAATCACTGCGGTATATACCATTTTCCCATTTTTAAAAAATGCAAGATCACTTGTACCGCCACCAATATCAACTAATATCGTTCCTATTTCTCTTTCTTCCGCACTTAAAACCGATTCCGCACTAGCTAATGGTTCCAAAACCATTCCACCCATCTTTAAACCTGTATTTTCCACAGATTGAACAATATTATCTAATGAGGTTATTTCTCCTACTACTGAGTGGGTTTTTACTGATAAAGATGTGCCTTTTAATCCACTAGGATTTCTTATACCGGATGTACCGTCTAGAGCGTAACTTATTGGTATTACATGTAATAATTCCTGTCCATTATCTACTTTAGGGCGTGAATTATCGACAGCAGCATCCATATCTTTTATAGTAACAACTTTTTCAGATTTCCCATCCATAATAGATGATTTACCCGTCGTCGTTACACTAACTATATGACTACCAGTTACCCCAATACATACTGGAGGGATCTCTATATCTAAATTTAATGTAGCTTCAGCTATTGATTCCCGTACGGCAGATGTCATAGCTTCTATATCAACAACAAGTCCTTTTTTCATACCTTTTGATTTAGATTTCCCAGCACCAATGATTTCAACTTCACCGGTGGCTAATATTTGTGCAACAAGAGTGCAAACTTTCGTTGTTCCAACATCTATTGAGACATATGCATTTCCTACAGATGCGACTTTTCCTAAATCTAATTCCTTAGATAAACGACCTACTATATCTTGATCTAGTTTTTCATCTAACATACTCATATTTCAATCCTAATCGTTACTTATTTTAAGTTGAACCCATTTATTTATTAGATTGAGGAGAACCATCAACATGAGGGTTTTGACCAACTTTTTTATTAAATTTAGCTCCAAAATATTCAATTATTAAAAATTTTGCGCCGGAGGCGCTGATATACATCAACAGCCCCCCTCAACCTCAATATTTAACCTAGTAGCACAAGGTTTATAAAACCACACAAGCTCGTAAACGAGCACTCCTTACACGAGGATTCCCCTCTATTTCTTCCTCGCTTGGTTTAATTATCTTTTTGTTAATTAACTCGATTCTTTTGGTATGATTACACTGGCAAACCAAGACAGTCGTTGGACATAAACAATCAGTAGACTCAGTTTTCATAAAGTTTTTTACAATTCTATCTTCGAGTGAATGATATGCAATAACTACTATCTTTGTACCTTTAGTTAAGAAACTCATGAGAGAAGATAAAGTATATTCTAAATTTTCCATTTCATTATTTACTGCGATTCGTAAACTTTGAAATGTTTTCGTAGCCGGGTTTATTTTTCTACCTCTTCGGGGTACTGCCATCTGAACAATCTCGGTTAGATGTTTGGCAGTGAGTATTGGTCGAGCTTTTATAATGGCTCTACTTATTCGGTTAGCGTTTGGGTCCTCACCATATTTATAAATAAGTGAAGAGAGTTCTTTATATTCAAGATTATTTACTAATTGAAGAGCAGTTGTTACTTGTTGGGAATGAAATCTCATATCTAAAGATTTATCTTTAAAACTAAAGCCTTTATCCGCTGAGTCTAATTGCCAAGAAGAAATACCTAAATCAAAAAGAATGCCAGAGATAGGAGAAATCTGACTTTCCGAAACAGCTTGTTCTAATTTATTAAAGTTATAATTTTTCAAGCAAACTCTTCCTCTGTATTTCTTTAATCTTTCAGATGCTCTCAAAACTCCTTGATCATCAGCATCTAACCCAAGAAGGCGCCCGTTCGGTAATGTAGAATTTAATATTGCTAGAGCGTGGCCTCCGTCACCTAAAGTAGCGTCAACAAAGTTGTTATTTGATCTTGGTTCCAAGATCGTTAGCACCTCTTCAAGAAGTGCTGGTTTGTGATAGGAGAGACTGTCGATTGATGCAACCATTTTCCAATGTAGCCTTAGACGAACGAGCGACCCTTGGTATAAGCCACAGCTCCTTATATTTTTTTACCAACGAATGAAAATTACCATTTTACAAGAAGCTTGTCAAGAATATTTAGTAAATTTTAGATATTTTTCTAGGAATATGAATATTTAAATTTAAGATCATTCCTATTTTTTCTATTTTTTACTAATTTTACAAACTAATTACTGCTTAAATTCTCTTCAAACAAAACACTACTCTTTAAAAACCTATACATATTATTAATTACAAAAGTTGCAAAAGATTATTATAACTAATAAGAATAATTACCACTTATTGCTCAAGTGGCGAAAACCGCAATATATTGTGTAGTAGATAATAATAATACGTTATTTTGTGCTTACCTATTGACAATAGATCCTTTTAATGTGAGAATTAGGCTCCCGATCTATAAATATATCAGTAAAGTTTCTGCATATATTGTCCCTGGGAGCTTAAATATATATAAATATGGAGATATTAATTAAATGCTTTGTCCTCACTGCGGACATGGAGAATCGAAAGTAATAGATTCGAGAGACTCAAAAACAGCTACTCGACGTAGAAGAGAATGTTCTTTGTGCGCCCTCAGATATACTACATACGAACAAGTTCAGTCCAACGTAATAGCAATAGTAAAAAGAGATGGTAGAAGAGAAGACTTTAATAAAGAAAAACTCATGTACAGTCTAAAACTAGCATGCACAAAACGACCTCTACCTACAGGGACTTTGGATAAAATTGTATCAGAAGTTGAATCAAATATATTTAAGCGAGGAAGAAGTGAAATAGGTAGTAAAATTATTGGAGAGATTGTTGTAAAGAAATTGAAAGAAGTAGACAGGGTGGCATACATAAGATACGCAAGTGTTTATAAAGATTTCCCTGACCTTGAAACATTTAAGGAAGAACTTGAATCTGCTATCACAGATAGTTTTGAGGAAGAATCAGATGATAATTTGCAACCAACACTATTTGAGTTTAGAAATAAAGATAACAAGTAATAAAAATAATAATTATTAGGCGAAAGGCAAAAATAAATATAATAAAAAAGGCTAACAATAATCATCAAATTCCGATATATTTTTATCTATCGACCCCCTTTTATAGAATTATAACTCTAGTTTTATTTTAACCATACACTAACTACATAAGGAGTAAAATTAATAATGACAACATCTAAAATTGACCCTCA
>CEOQ01071878.1_pt1 | contig 26552 bp, 26 predicted proteins | sample 361351 | NCBI WGS metagenome assembly CEOQ01 (sample SAMEA2619907, study PRJEB7988) | marine metagenome | biome: marine biome (ENVO:00000447); feature: deep chlorophyll maximum layer (ENVO:xxxxxxxx); material: "saline water (ENVO:00002010), including plankton (ENVO:xxxxxxxx)" | depth 60 m | reverse complement strand
TTTAGCAACTTATGAAGACTCTATTTCTCTTGTTCGAGATAAACTAGGGTTGTCGGATACTGATAAACAGAAAATATTAAACGATACACCTGCTAAGTTATTTTTCAAATAAATAATCTATTTAAAGCCCGTTTTAATTAGGATAATGCATCCATTGATTAGCTAGTCGTGGATAATCTTTCGTCATATCTTTTAATTTATTTTCAGGTATTATAGCAAAATGTCCGCTTGCTATTGCCGCTATAGAATTATCTTGTAATTTGATTGAGGATTCGATTAGAAGTAATTTGCCTATTTTTCGTTTGATTTCGCCGTATGAAGTAATTTTTTCGGTGATGATAATTGGTTTTTTGAATTTGACTTCCATTTTTGCAGTTAATACCCAGTAATTTTGTATTAGCGCGGCTCTATTCATGGTTTCGTCTAAGATAGTACTTATTATCCCTCCGTGCATATAATTTGGGAATCCTTGGAACCTTGAGTCAAATTCGAAACTTGTTTCGACTCCTTTATCTTTATGTTTGAAAAATAACTTTAACCCAGAACTGTTTTTGGGTCCGCAGGCAAAACAAAATCCGTAATCACTAAAGTCATTGAGAGATATTTGAGAATGGCAGTTATTAGTTGTCATTGATTAATCCTTTAATATTTAAGGTTCTTGAGATTTTGAGGTAAGTTGACTATGGCTCCTTGGGTTTCAGTAATGTAGGAAGCGATTTCACAGGATTTTGATAGGATATGGTTTAGGGGTAGGTTTTTAATTAGACCTGCTGTGAATGTAGCGAAAAATGCATCGCCAGCTCCTATTGTGTCTATTGTATTGGATTTAGGAGGTAGGGCAGTCATTGATGTTTGCTTATTTATTAGATTAACTTGTTTATCCCCATTTGTGATTAAAATGGTATTTATGTCATAAACACTTAATAGATCATCTGGTGAGTGTATTTTTAATAATTTACAAATATATTCAAATTCAACTTGATTCATTTTGACAAAATCAGATTGTTTTAAAGAATATTCTATAATGGGTTTTGTATGGTAGTCTTTGCGTAAATTTAAGTCAAACATTTTGGAGGATTTAAGTTTTAGTTTGAGAAGATTTTTCAGAGAGGTTTGGTTAAATGTTGTTCTTTGTGATAATGTTCCAAAATAAATACACTTAGCTTGATATTTTGATATATCATGTGGCAAATTTATTTTGTCCCAGGCAACTCCTTTATTTATTATGAATTCAGGATTTTCTGGAGTTCCACTTATTTGAGCAATTCCTGTCTTAATGTCACTAATAGCAATTGAAGAAAATATTAGGTTGTTTGATTCGATTTTTTCCAATGCTTGTCTACCAAGTTTATCTTTGCCTACTGAACTAATAAATAATACTTCCATTCCAAATTGTGACAAATACCAAGCATAGTTTAAAGGTGCACCTCCAAGTTGAGGCATGCCGTCGTATATATCATAAATTATTTCTCCAAATACGATGCAGTCTAAGGTTTTACATTTATTTTTAGTAAGCATATCCAACTCTTTTGGCTAGTTTAATGCCGAACAAAATTAATCATTTTTCAATTTAAACACATATTTATATACGTATTTTGTAATTGTAGGCTGTATTTGAACCAAAATACCTATTGTTTTAGTATTTATTTGTATTAGAATAAACAAAATTCAGATAGGGGGAATTTGTATGCAGGCTTATTGTTTAAAATGCCGAGAAAAAAGAGAGATTAGTGATCCTCAAAGCGTAACTTTGAAAAATGGACGTCCTGCTACTCAGGGCAAATGTCCAAATTGCGGAACTAAAATATTCCGAATTGGAAAAAGTTAAGCACTAGTTTTTCTAACTTTATTTAGAAAAAGAATAGACGATTTTAAAGAAGAATTTGAACAGTATACCTGTTCTTATTCTTCTTTACTTTTATGATATTCGCTAAACATAGTTGCTGAAGAGTGAGTTTACTGCGGGTTCATCTAAAAATGTATTAGCGAAAATGTTTCTTGGTTTTACGGTACTAGGATATTAATTTGTTCCTCGAGTGGATACGATTTCTACCGGGTATTTAAGAACCCGACTTTGTTTGTGGTGTTCTAAAAAGATTGTTAAATGTAACTCCCATTTTAATTTACTACCAACCGAATGTGGTGGTAAGTTATGGGGTATTTTGAGATTTATTGTGGTCTTAAAATGTTGATTTTTATCGATCTGAATGTTCTTGTGTGATTTCTCTTTTTGCTCCAAAAGTATTTTGGAGGTTTCTTTAATGACTTGAGTAGTTATAGGATCAAGAGGGATATCTTGTTGGTTTCTCGTTAAAATGCCTGGTCCAGCTTTAGGTACTTCTGATCGAGTGAATATTTCCGAAAAATTTTCGAAACAGACAATCGCCAAAGATAAATCTTGAACTAGTAAATCACGATTAGCGTTTATAGATATTTCGGTCATTATTGTTTCGCCAATCAAATATTTTTCCTTGTCCGTTTCTAATTTGAATTTGGCTGGCTCAAATAATCGATGAATGACAGATGACAAGAATGTTGATAAAGTTTGAATCAAATTGGATACTCTACAAATAAGTTAGTTAAAAGGATATATTAACAATAAAATTAATGGAAATATTTTAAAACGTTTTTAAGCCAAGCTATGGCCAAACATAGTCGAAAATTGGGTTGCTAAATATGGTTTCCTTAATCATTTGAATCAATAAATTGCCAATTAGGAGATATTATGGGGGAAAAACTGTTCGAAAATGTTGTTATAGGTCCGGGAGCAAAGATTGAGGATGATGTTTCGCTTGGATTTAAGGTAAATGAAAAATGCGGTCCTACAGTAATTGGTGACAATTGTTTCTTGAGAAAAGGTACTGTGATTTATGGTGATGTAAAAATCGGGCATTATTTTCAGAGTCAACATTATGTAGTTATAAGGTCTCGTGTTAAATTAGGGGATTATTGCAGTATATTGAATCACTCAACAATAGAAGGGATTGTGAGAATAGGAAGTGGTGTGCGGATTATGTCTAATGTTTATATACCTTCTAGGACATGGATAGGAGATAATGTTTTTATTGGGCCTGGGAGTACATTTACTAATGGGAAATATCCATTTAGAGGATATCCTGATGATTATCCTACCATTGGTGCAACTATCGAAGATGATGTTGTTATTGGAGGTGGCGTTACAGTTATGCCTTGGATTACAATAGGCGAAAGAAGCTTTGTAGCTGGTGGAGCAGTGGTAACTAAAGATGTTCCTCCAAGAAGTTTGGTTATGGGTGTTCCTGGTAAAATTTATCCTTTACCAACTAAGTTAGACGTTCCTAACAATAAGAAATACACTATGTCAAAATATGAATTATGGCATTCAGATTTGGAATATCCAGGGGACAATGATTGGCCTGAAAATTGGAGTGAAAAATTCTAAAACGCTGATTTAGCCCTGATATTATATATATTTAGTTTAACCCGATACAAAAAAAATCTCATCAGGTGATTTATTGGTTTTTAATATAAGAAAGATTCAGAATAAATTCTGCTTAGATTCATTATCTGAGATATTAGGTATTGATTACAGGTCACTGGCCTTGGTCAGAGTAGTCATGTCAATTATATTGATAATTGATTTGAGCATGCGAGCGACCGATTTAACTGCACATTATACTGATTTAGGGGTATTGCAACGTTTTGATGAAGTTAATGCTGTTGCAAATCAATTTTTTATCTCTTTTCACTTAGCTAATGGTAGTGAATTGTTTCAGATAATACTTTTTGCAATCAATATAGCTCTTGCTTTCTTGTTACTTGTCGGTTACCGAACGCGTATAACTACTATTTTACTTTTTCTTTTTACTGTTTCTCTTCATGCTAGAAACCCTCTCATTTTAAATGGAGGAGATGATATATTAAGGCTTTTCTTGTTTTGGTCAATATTTTTGCCGTTGGGTGCGATTTGGTCTATCGATTCAGCACTCGATACTGCAAAAAGACCTGAGGGTAAATACCATTTTTCTGTAGCTTCTTTTGGATTAATCTTACAAGTGGTAATAATTTACCTTGCAACCTTTTTATTTAAAACTCACCCTGTGTGGACAGAGGATTACTCGGCCGTTCACTATATATTGAATGCTGAGATATTCGTTTCAAGTTTAGGTTTGGTTTTGGCAAAAAATGAAGTAATTTTCCCGTTTTTGACTGTTTCCAGCCTTGGTTTAGAATTAATTGGACCGTTTTTAATTTTTGTACCTTGGTTTAACAAATATTGGAAGATTGTTGTTTCTTCTTCATTCATATTGATGCATTTAGGTTTTGCACTTTTTATGGCTTTAGGTTTGTTTCCTTACATTTCGATGATGTCATGGCTAATATTCATTCCTGCCGTATTTTGGGACAAATTGTCTGGATTTGGTAACAGAATAGTGCCGGAAAATTTGGTTTTATATTGTGAGAAAAGTCCATCATCTACTTATAAAATCGCTTTGTTACTTTGTTCCTTTCTAAGCTTTAGGAATCTTGAAATTAAGGAAGTAACTCCGAATAAAGCTGAAGAGTTGGGTGTTAAGGAGCATAGACAAATATTTGTGTTAGAAAATAATACAGGAAAATCATATTATGGATTCGATGTTATTAAAATGTTGGTTAAGATTTCTCCTCTAACTGCTGTTTTGTTGTTTTGGCTTCCCAAAAGTGTAAGGCAGTTTATTGTTTCGGAGATATGCGAGTTTATCAGATATACGAAAACCTTTGTGGTTTTCGCAATTTCTAAATTACAATTTAAACAAAATCGGTATATTTTGACAAAATTTGCAAGTGTATTGGCTGGTATATCTATCATATATATAATTTTTTGGAATATGGGAACTCTCGGTATTCGCTTTGAAAGTATGAAACCCTTTGCAACAGGGCCTTCATTTTTGTATATACCCGGCCACAGTCTGCATTTGTATCAAATATGGAATTTGTTTGCCCCTTATCCAATCATGGATGATGGTTGGTATGTAATAGAGGGTGAGTTGGTGAGCGGACCGAAAGTTGATGTATACAATAATGTAATCGGTGAAGTGGATTGGGACAAACCTGATGTTGTTTCTTCCACTTACAAAAATAATAGGTGGCGTAAATATTTAACGTCGATAAGACGTAAATCAGATACTACCCAAATGGAAAATTATGCCCAATATCTTTGTAGAGATTGGAATTCTTCACAAACCGATGGGAATCAATTAAATAGATTTGATATTTATTTTATGCTGGAACTTTCAAAGCCTCCAGATGAGCCAGTAGGTGAGATTGTTAAGACTCCGTTATGGAGCCATTGGTGTTTTGTAGTGCCAAATACTATTAGTGATTAACCGTATATAGATTGTTTAGGAGGTATGTAATGGGTTGGAATGCTGAGGATTTTGATTCTGATTGGCCATTTGATGAACAAGGGACTAAATTTGAATTACGGAATAATAAGACGGCCTTGTTAGTTATAGATATACAAAAAGGTGATTTAGTAAAAGATCCAACCTCTGAATATGGCATCAAATACCCCTACATAGTTGAATATTGGAATAAACGGATTGCAGATTTTGTCTTGCCAAATACTAGCACGTTGATTTCATTTTTCCGTAAATTTGATTTGCCAGTTATTTACACCAGAAACGGAGCAATTACTAGAACCGGGAAGGAGATGTCTAGGAGGTTACGAGTTAAGCGGAAATTAAAACAAGCTGCTAGATATAGAGGAATAGATGCATATGAGATTGCTCAAGAAATTCAACCTGTAGAGAATGAGCTTGTTATCGATAAATTGACCTCTGGGGCTTTTAATTTCTCCATTCTAGATCATGCATTAAGAAATATGGGCATAGAAGATATAGTGATGACGGGCATATTAACTGATATGTGCGTCTTAGGCACCGCGCGAGTCGCATCTGAGATAGGATACAATTCACTGATATGCGAAGATGCATGTGCAACTTTAACCCAAAGAGCCCATATTGATGCACTGATGGTTCATGCTAGATGTTTCGGACGAGTAGAAACGGCTGATGACATAATTAATGAGTTAAGAGAATAACTTCAAATTTCCTAAGGGATTGCTTTACCTGATTTAACTCCAGTATATACTTGATTATCTATGGAAATATCTCCGTTTACGAGAACATAGGGGATTCCTGATGGATATTGTTTAGGATCATCATATGTAGATGTATCTATAACATTATTTTCATCAAATATAGTGATGTCAGCGAAGTATCCTTTGTGTAATTTCCCTCTATTAGCTAGACCAAATCTTGATGCAGGTCTCTCTGTCATTCTGTGTATTAAATCTTCAAGTGACATCGTATTGTATTTTCTGTGTAGCCTGCCCAATATTCTAGGGAAAGCCCCATATGATCTAGGATGGGGCATGCTTCCGGCAGGAGTTATGTCACTGCATACCATATAATCATCCCGTGCGAGAAGTTCCATGCAGTCTTTACTTACTTGACGCCACAATGATAAGTTTACCGGAGGAGGCATCACATATCCTAGTTCCAAGTTTTCCGATATAAGCAGATTGCATAGTGCTTCGCCAATGGAAATATTTTTCGATCTAGCTAAATCCGGTAATGTTTCCCCTTCTAATTCTGGGTGGTTTGGAGAATAAGAGAAAAGCATATCTTCCACACTTCTTGAATAATTTATACTTTGTTCTAGTTCGTCAACAATCTTTTTCTTATCAGATGGATTTTGCAATCTTTCTAACAATTTATCAGGGCCACCGTCTTGCGCCCAGCTAGGAACATAACTGATAGGTATTGTACTTCCAGAGGGATATGGATAAATGTCTAAAGTTATATCGCTTCCATTACGTTTCGATTCATCTATTAACTTCATATGAGACTCGATGTCTCCAGCGTTGGTTGGGTCAGTTCTATAATGGGCAATATGAAGCTTGACACCAGATTTTTCTGTTATTTCTAACGCTTCGGCAACACCTCCGCCTTTAAAGGCTCTTTCGGGATTAGCTCTTCTTGGTTCTGACATATATACGCCATTTAAGTCTTTTACCAAACTGCAAATTTCTATCAATTCATTTGTACTAGTCCAAGGTCCTGGATAATAACTAGAGCCCGTAGAAAAACCTACAGCTCCTTGTTCGAATCCCTGTTCAACGAGTTTTTTGTATTTTCCCATACTAGTATTATCTAGAGGAACATCTTTAAATCCAGCAACCTCGAGTCTTACTGTACCATTAGGTATTAAGTAAGCGGTGTTGATACTAACTTTTTTATGATAATGCTGCTTGAATGAGCTAACAGAACTCATATCTAAATTTGCTGGAGGGTATCCGAGCAATCCGCTAAGCCAGTGTCTATAGGTTAAATAATTATTTTGAGATAAAGGTGCATAAGACATACCGTCAATACCTAAAAGTTCTGTAGTAATACCTTGCCGCAACCCGTATTCATGATCTGGATTTATCAATAAATCTCCTTCTGAATGAGTATGTGTATCTATAAATCCAGGTGATACAATTAGATCAGTCGCGTCTATTATGCGCTTAGCTTCGACATTTTTGAGATTGGATATTGCTTCAATGCGTTCACCCTTTATTCCGATATCTGAATCGAATTTAGGTTTGCCAGTTCCGTCAATAATTGTTCCGTTTACTATAATGATGTCAAACATGATTTTTATTAAGCGTGAGTAATATTTTTGATATTTTTAAGAAATTAGATGTAGAGAATCTAAGGTATATTAGCGCTTGATAATACCCGGTTAATAGTAGTATCAACAAGATATTTATAGGTAAGGTTAAGCAACCTACAATTTTCATTTGTTAGACCTTATATACATGCATAAATAATTTGTGATTTATTGTGCCAGAATTAAAATGTGACGTAATTGTAGCATAATATCATTTGCTAAAATATTGGTATATTATTGAGATACTTAGGAATAAGATAAGCATGTACAATTTGGGGCTAATAAGTTTAAGGAAAAGTTATGGGTAATGGATATGAGACGGCAACTTTAGGTGGAGGTTGTTTTTGGTGTTTGGAGGCGGTGTACCTTAGAGTCAATGGTGTGACAGATGTGGTATCTGGATATACAGGAGGTAAGACTCCCCAACCGAGCTATGAAGATATTTGTACTGGTGATACAGGACATGCTGAAGTTGTACAGATAAAGTTCGATTTAGGTGTTATAGGATTTCAAGATGTGTTGGATATATTTTTCTCAATACATGATCCTACTACTTTAAATCGACAGGGAAATGATATAGGTACCCAATATAGGTCAGCGATTTTTTACCATGATGAAACCCAAATGCAAATATCTATAAATACAATCAAAAAATTAGATGAATATGGGTTATGGCCTAATCCAATTGTGACAGAAATCAAGAAATTAGGAATATTTTATCGAGCTGAAGATTATCACCAAAATTATTACCAAATGAACCCAAATAATCCCTATTGTCAGTTTGTGATCTCACCTAAATTAGCAAAATTTAAGGAGCAAACAGGATACCAATGACACACTCTAGAGTAAGAAAATCTAATACCAAAGGTGGATATTTGATGCCTGGATTGAGATATGGTTCAAGTCAGGTGGTTGTAGCTCATGACCAAGTTTTTGTTTTGGGCCAGACTGGTTTAACGCTTGACGGTAAAGGTTTTGTTGGTGAAGGAAATCCAGCTGAACAAGCTGAAAATGCTATGAGGAACGTTAAAATGTTGCTTGAAGAATCAGGTGCAAGTATGAGTGATATCTGTAAAATAATTCCATATACGACTGAGCGTTCGTATAGGAATGATGTTTATCCTGTTATTGCAAAGCACCTAGAAGGAGTAAATCCAGTATCAACAGGAATAGTGGTTAAATCTTTAGCTAAGCCATACTTGGATTTTGAGATTGACGTATGGGCGATACTGCCTCAAAAAATGGGTGACCAACACAAAAGGTTATCTTGTATTAATGCGAAGGATGGGTATTTAATGCCCAAATTGGAATTTCAAAACTCTAGAGTAATAAAAGCTAATGACAATATATTTTTACAAGGACAAACAGGATTAAGTTTAAATGGTAAAGAATTTATCGGAGAAGGTGATCCTGCCATTCAAACCGAACAGGCAATGCAAAATATAATAGAACTATTAAGCGAAGTTGGCTCATCAGTAGAAGATATATGTAAAATCACGGTTTATGTCACTGATTTATCGTATAGGTCTCAAGTTTATCCGGTTATCGCAAAACATCTTGGAGATATTGCGCCAGTTTCTACAGGCGTTGTTGTAAAAGGATTAGCTAAAAAAGAATTGGCCGTGGAGATAGACGTATTTGCATATTCCGCTTCTAGTAAGAAGCATGAAAGATATTTTCAATCTAAACCAAATTATTTACCAGGATTAAATTTCCCATTAAGTAAAGTGGTTAAGGCGGGCAAGTCGATATTTTTGCAAGGCCAAACAGGATTATCGTTGGAGACAGGTAAGCTAATTGGCAAAGGTGATGCTAAGTTACAGGCTGAAGTAGCGATGCAAAATGTAAAGGTTTTGTTGGAGAGGGTAGGTTCCAATATGAAAGATGTATGCAAAGTAATAACTTATGTTAAAAGTCAAGATACGAGGGACATTGTTTATCCTGTCATCGCCAAATATCTCAATGGAGTGTATCCCGCATCGACTGGGTTAGTCGTTGAATCTTTGGCAAGCGAAGAGTTGGATTTTGAAATAGATGTATTTGCAGTAGAAAGTTGAAACTCAGCTTATTGCATCAATTATTTGTTGTGCGTGGCCTTCAGGTTTAACTTTACCCCATATTTTTTCAATATTACCATTTTCATCTATGAGAAAAGTCATTCTTTTCATACCAATCGTCACTTTACCGTACATGTTTTTCTCACCCCAAGCACCGTAATTTGTAGATACGGTGTTATCTTCATCAGCTAAAAGCTCGAAGTTAAGGTCAAATTTATTGATGAATTTATCATGAGATTCCAAATTGTCTGGGCTAACCCCAAATATTTTGGTGCCTTTATCCGAGATTTCTTTGGATCTATCACGGAATTCACATGCTTCTATAGTGCAACCAGGAGTGTCATCTTTTGGATAAAAGAAAATCACTACCTTTTGTCCTTTAAGTGAATTTAAGCTAACCTTTTGTCCACTTGAACTAGGTAAAGAAAAATCTGGAGCAACATCACCCGCTGTTAATTTCATCTGGAATCCTTGTAAAGTTTAATAAATTTATTTTAATATGCTGTATCATGTTGTGTCTATGAGAAGCATATTCTGCTTGCTTTGTACCTTGTATTAAAATGTAATTAAATTCCATTTAATCTTATGTATTCATGATTGTTGAATCTCGTTGACTTATATGATTTCACATTAGAAACTGAAGATAGAGAACAATATTAAAATAAACATAACTAAATTGAAAATATAGGAGTGAAAATTGAAACTAACTTTAGATCAAGCAGAAAAAATCATATCTTTTTCCAAAGAGAAAATCACTGAGCTAGGTGTTAAAATGAGCGTTACTGTCACAGATGATAGGGGTGATTTGATTGCTATGATTCGGTGTGATGGTGCTTCATGGCGAACTCCAACGATTTCTAGAGGTAAAGCTGTAGCAGCAGCTTGTTTTGGGTTGTCAACAAAGGAACTTGAAAGCCGTGCAGGGTCTCCAATTTTTCAGGCGTTTACTGTTGCTGAAAATGGGATGTTTATAATGGGACAAGGTGCTTTACCTGTTTATATTGAAGGTGAATTGGTCGGAGCTGTAGGAGCTAGTGGTGGAACACCTGTTGAAGATGAAGAAGTTGTTGGATATGCCATATCAAAGGCTGGGTTATCATACAAATAACTGTACCAAAGTAATTTATGTGTCGTTAGCAATTTTCTCTCGGATAATGTTGGAATTTGGTACGTTGCTTACTGTTCTCCATACGGGTTTTTGGTTAATAAATAATATGAAAGTGGGCACAGATCTGACGTTATATTCATTCCATATATGTTTACCAACACTTGACTTAACGTCGACTCTTAGAACCCTGATTTCATTAGAAAGGTTGGTTTCAAGCCTGCTCACGGCAGGCTTTGCAGCAGTGCATGCTAGTCACCAGTCTGAATAAACATATATCAATATTGGACCGTTTTTTGTAAAAGCTAGGTTCAAATTATCAATAGTTTCTAATTTGCTATTTTTTGTAGAAGTTAGAAAAAGTAACCCGCTAATGAATATTATTGATATTACAGTACTAAATACTGTCCACTTGTATCCGAGATGTTTCCCTATGAGCAAATTAAAAATGATTGATAATAGGACAAATACTATCACCAAAGAATTTTGATTGATCAAGTTAAACATGTGAGACTTTCGTATATGGGCCTAATTTTAAATTGGATAGCTTTTTGCTGAAATCATTCTTCTTCAATTACTACAGCTGTGCCATATGCGAGAATCTCACTAGCTGCTTGAGATACCATAGAAGTCATGAATCTTAGATTGATAACGGCGTTTGCATCCATATCTTCTGCTTTTGAAACCATTCGTGACAATGCTTCCTCTCTAGATTGTCCAAGGAGTTGGGTATATTCAGTTATTTCTCCACCAACTAAGTTTTTGAAAGCTGCAATTATATCTCTTCCAACGTTTTTTGCTCTAACTGTACTTCCACTGACAACTCCGATGACTTTTGTAACCTTGTATCCTTCAAGGGTGGGGGTTGTGACTATTTTCAATTTTTCACCTCGTTTATTTTACTGTCAGGCTTATTTTTTATATTTTCTCGTATAATTCCTGCAAATATTGTTAATATTCCGAGTACAACAAGTGGTATTGCAATCTTATAGATGAAATGAACGTTTTCGGAAAAAAACAAACCTACAATGCCATAGTATAGTGATATTGCTATCAATATACCCAGTCCCGTAAGTGTTGTGACTATTCCTATCTTGGTGATTACCTTCAAAATCCCACCTCTCTTTATTCATGTTTCATTTGTTATTTATGAAAGAAGAACAAATCATGATATTGTTTTAGAAAGTATGTTACATTAGATAAATTAAGAAGTCATATATTCATATATTGATAGTGATATTTTTGCTAGTTTGGTATCTATGTCTGGCTCATTTGTAACATTCTTTGCCATGAGTGCAATTGTGTACGGACCTTTTGGAGACCAAACTGTTCCTACGTCAGACCTAACGCTATAAACTCCACCAGTTTTGTTAGCTATTTTGATGTTTTTAGGTATGTAATGTGGAATTATAGTTTTCAGCTTTTGGCTTTTCAAAATTGATAAAACTGAATTAGTCGAAGATTCGGATAGAATTTTTCCAGTTGTCAATAATTTCATGAGTGTTACCATTTCATATGCAGTAGATACGTTTGATTTATCCTCATTCAAGGCAGAACAATTATTTGGTGGTATGTAATGTCCGTCTATTATTCTAGCAAGGTCTTCATAGGTAGCTTCTTGTGGTGGCTCAATACCTGCTAGACTAGATAAGAGATCTTGACATGACATTGGAGTAAAAGTTTTCGATAAGTTATTCTGACGCATAAGAGAATTGATTTTATCTTTGCCTAACATATTAAATAGAATATCAGTTGCAGTGTTATCACTAATAATTATCATCAGCATAGCCAAGTCGAAAAGTGTAGGTTGGATGCCAGGTGTAAGTTCTCTTAGTACTCCAGAACCTCCTGTTTTTAAATCTTGTGCCAGTGTGATTCTTTGGTCCATATCTATATTCCCAAGGTCAACTTGTTTATATAGCGTGATTAGTAAAGGTATTTTAAATACACTGGCCATAAAAAATGATTCATTTTCATTTATATAAATGTTTTTATCATTTTTGAGGTTTAGCGCTGCAACTCCAACTTCACCATTTATTTCTGAAACTAAAGACTTGATTTCACTTAAGTTTTGGTTATTGGATTTGCTCATGCTGCCCAAAATTTCCACCAACGAGATTTATCGGATATTTTATTTATATCGGACTGTAGTTTTGGAATAATCTTGTAAAGCTCTTCGATTTGGTTGATTTGAGATTCGATCTGTTTTTTTTGTGACTCAATTTGTTGGTCTTTTAAATCGAACTGTTTTTTCAATAATTCCATATCTAGAATGTTTGGAGGGAGATTGCTGGCATTGTTTTCAGTATTTAATTCCTCTGGGTTTTGTGTAGTAGGAGATATATCGTCATTTATATCTATCAGGTATATGAATCCTTGTGGTGTTTTACCTTTTGTTGCTTGGACTTGGCCTTTTGCTATTCTCCGACGAATAGTCTTTTCAGATACCCCTAGGATCTCAGCAGCTTGTTTTATTTTTATTCTTGACAATTTATCGATACTCCTTTCGAAGTTAAGCTAAATTTATAATATTGATTAATACCATTGGAAGATAGAAAAAAAAACTATTTTTGGGGTTAACAATTTAATATAAATAAGAAGATTATTTGCAACTTTCCGATGATTGCAAATGACATAAGAAACATATAAAATGACAAAAAAATATTCAAAAATGCAATTATGGAGGGTTGGTCATGGGAAGACGGCCAATAGATGTTTATACAAGATCAAGAATTGGGGTCTTGCGTGGTGAAGGTAAGAAACTTGACGAAATTTGGTTTTTGGTCAAAGACGGCAGTACCGGATTGCCTGAACGTCGTACTGTAGCTAGGTATTTAAAAATGTACGATGAAAATATACAAGAGGAATCGAGCTGGAATTGGTTGGCAGACACTCCGACAAATAAAATCTCAGACCTACAATTTTTGTTGGAATGTAAACATGCCTGGGATACGAAATTGATAACCGATACTCAAATAGGGCAGTTTAGTGAAAGGATTGCAAAGTGGTGTTGGTTGATAAATCGGACTTACCGGAAATTTTCTTACAATGATCTATTTAGCATAGCTTCTTTATATGCACATGAAGAACGTATAGCTAGCATTGAAAAACTAAATACGCAAAGCAATAGTCATATAATTAATCCAAATCTAAAAATTAACAATGTATTGAATTTTTTAAATGGTTTGTTAGTCTACAACCCTTGGAAAAGCAAACAAAGACGTTTGGAATTTATAGAAGCAGTGAATTCTGGAACGATTGAATTCCCCTATTTATCTGGAGACTGGTCTATTTTTGCCCATTGCATTGGCGTTGATAATGAGATGTTTAATTGGCAATCTCCAAAAAAAATAGTGCCTTTCCCTCCACCGGTTTTTGGCAGCAAAACTCATTGGTATATGCAACTAAAAAAGCTAATTGGATAAAATTTCGCAGATGTATAATATGATTAAATCTATTCGAATCAAATATATATGGGAGCAAAGGCTATGAAAACCACTGAGATAAAGAAATTGATTAAAGGTCCGATAGCTACGGTCCCAACACCCTTTGATGAAAATTTTGAAATTGATTATGGACGCATGGCTGAATTGGCTGAAATGTGGGTTGAACAAGGTCTTGTTAAAGGTAAAGCGGTCATTAAAGTCGCCGCTGCAATGGGAGAAGGTCCAATGTTGTCTGATTCAGAATGGCCTGCTTTATTACGAACCGTGGTTCAGGCTGCGAAAGGAGATGCGGCTGTAATGTGCGGATTACATTTTAAAGATACAAAAAGAACGATAGAGGATGCAAAAAAAGCACAGGATATGGGAGCAATTGGCTTACAAGTCTGCCCTCCAATTTTTAATTTACCAAGTCAAAAAGATATTGCTGATTATTTCTGTGATTTGTCTAAAGCGATTGATATAGGGGTTATGGTGTATGTAACACAAGGAATGGATTGCCCGATTAGTTTGGATACCTACAGAGAGATGGCTGATTTTGAAAATATTGTTGCTATAAAATGGAGCAATAAAGTTATTAATGCCGAATACGAAGATATTTTCGAATTATCAGATTCATTCAATATAATCGATAATACAAGCCAACCCATTTTATGTCACAAAAATGGTGGTGATGGTTATATTAACTTAACAGCCGAAGTATATCCCCCCCACGATTTAAAGATTTGGAACCTAATGGAAAATGGAGATTACTCTGAAGCACAGGATTTATTTGATTCAGTGAATAATCCCTTACGTGATTTTTATGGAAAAACGGCTGTTAGATCAGGAGGACAGGGAAGAGTTAAAAAAGGGTTGATGCATGTTATGGGTAATTCTGTAGGATCGTCTAGACCTCCATCGAAGCCACTAAATCTAGAAGAACTTAACGAATTGAGAGAAATAGTTCGTGGCTTTGGTTGGCCGGTCAAATAATTAATTATTCGAAATATAAAATATTTAAATCCCATGGTTCAATTTCTATATTGATTGAATTTGAGTTAGGTTTATTTGAACTGGCATTGCCTAGTTTGTCTTCAATATGAGTATATTTCCAGTTTGGTTTGATAGTTGTTGTAGCTTGGGTTCTTTCGATATTAAATAGGAATACTAAATGTCCACCCATTTTAGATTTTCTAACTAATGAGATTAATTTATCTCCTGCCATTTCCAATGGTATATGAATATTGTTTTCATTAACTATTCCGAGAAGTAAATCTTTAGAACCTATATCCCTAAATCCTTCAGAAAAGGTTGTTGAATACCATGTGAACCGCTTGTCTTGTGTTTGTATGGCTATTGGATTATTTTTGTAAGTAGCGATTGTTTTAGTTTTGCCTTTAGGTTCAAGTACAGCATATCCAAACGAAGAAGTTAATTGTATATCACCATATTTTGTCTGTAGAAAATGATTTTCTCTATCAATTTCTTCATCTGTTACTCTAGAGAAATCGCTGATTCTAACTCCAAATTGGTTGCTGAAATTTTCTGGAGGTTTGTAGCTGGATAATCCATTTTCTGCATAAAGACCAAAATTTCCTTCTGCAACTAATGATGTTGATTCATTTTGGTTTAAGGTTGTAGTAATACGATTAGCGACCTCATTGGTCATAAGGGCTAAATTAGGCATTATGACTAATTTGTAATCAGACCAATCCATTTTTGGGGTTACAATGTCAATGGGAATTCCATGTTCCCATAGTGTTCTATAAGTGCCCCTTATGTCACTAAGAAATCGTTCTCCTTCATCATTATATGAAAAAAGTTCGTGCGAAAATTGGTGGTTTACCAAAGCTACTTCAGATTTAGGTATAGATAAAGGTAGATGTTTGCTCAAATTATCTATTTGCCCAATGGCGTTTGATACGGCTTTGAACCTTTCAGTTGGATTTCCGTCTAGGCTAATTAAATTGTATCCAGGGGATTCAAATGATACATAATCTGGTCGATATTGCCAAAACATTGCTCCCGATGCTCCGTGCGCTAATGTCATCCACAATAGAATAAGTAGTTCTTTAGGGTCAGTTTGTTTTTTCCATGTTACTCCGCCTTTAGACATCCCTGAATATATTTCTTCGTTCCACCAACGTCCATTTTTACCAAGGCATCTCGCCCAATCAAAAACAAAAGCACGTTCTGCTATTTTGTATGGGTTATTTGATGTTAATAGATTATTTGATGCCATTGACATGCCCCAGCTATCTGCATATTGAGCGCATATTTCGTCCCAAGGACGAGGTTGTGAACCGTGGGTTCTAGTTTCATGAATGGTATCGAGTTTTCTTGTTTCATCAATCATCCATTTTAATTGTTCTGATAAGTTTTCATAATGGAAACGTCGGTAAAGGAGCATTTCTAGCACATTATTATTTGATCTTGGGACATCTACATGATTCCAATCTTGATACTTTCTAAGGGTCTTGGTGTTGTATTCGCTTAAGGTGAAATTTGATTTTAGCCATTCAAAATATTTTTTTATTGAATTGTCACAATAACATGGAGATTGATCTCCTTGTTCAGACCACATTGAGGGCAAAGCAATACCATCCCAAAGTCCCCATACATGTAATGCAGGGTGATCTTTATATCGATTTATCACATGATGTAATAATGCTCCTCCATGTTTTTTCCATGCTGGATGGTCATAGCAATGTATGACTCCACCTTGTGGATATGCAGGATGAGCATGTGGCATTATTTTTTGACCTAGATGATTTACAGTATTCATGTCAGGGTATTTTTTAATCAACCATTCAGGACAGGCTCCATGTGTCGCAAGCATAATGTCTAGCCAAACGTATAAACCATTTTTTTGAGCTAAATCGAAAAATAAATCGTAGTCTGACATGTCATATTTTCCTGGAGCTGGCTCCATCCAATTCCAATATGAAGCACTTCGAATAATAGTAAATCCCGATTCCTTTATTCTTTTAAAGTCTTTTTCCCAAACATCTGGACTAGGTGATCCACCACGGTAATATTCAACTCCAATAGGAAAAGTTTTTGTTGGGTGGGGGAACAAATTTTCTTTATAAGACATCGCTAAGCCTCAAGCATGTATAATTAAACGACTTTAGCATAAATCAGGTATTATTTACGGAAAAGATAAACTAAATTTACGTCTTTATTGAGAAATTGGAGGGAAAATGAGTATTAATTTAAATCAAAAACCTAGAGGAGCTTTACTGTCGTTACCAACTTTTAAGGATTCTGATTTCAACCTTTTGCTAGATAGACAGCGTATTCATATCGAGTGGTTACTAGACAATGGATTTACAGCGGATGTTGGAACGTTGGCAATTGCTGGGGGAATGGGAGAAGGATATTTCTTAGATGATGAAGAATGGAGGAAACTAGTAGACACGTTGGCATCTGCAACAGGTGGTTCAGTTCCAACATGTGTAGGAATTTATGAAATGAGTGCTAGATCTGCGGCAAAAAAAGCCCAATATGCTGCAACGGCTGGCATCGATTTCATTCAACTTACTCCTCCACATTATCTTTTGCCTAACGAAGATGAAATTTTCGCTCACTATAAATACATCAATGATTCCGCTGAGATTGGAATAATTTCCTATAATACTCCATGGGCAATGCCAAATCCTGGATATGAATTTACCAGAAGCCTATTTGAGAGATTTTCAGATCTAGGAAACATGGTGGGTATTAAATGGTCTGGATTTAACACTAAACATGTTTTGCAAATGATAAGACTTTTTAAAGATAGGTTTAATTTTTTAGACAATAATCGTATATTTAGTCATGGTGCCAGAATGGGGTCGGTGGGATTCACAGAATTTTATGGTAACGTGGCTCCTAGACTTACGGTAAAGTTATGGGATTTATATAGGAATAAGCTATATAACGAATTAGACGAATTTGAACTCAAATTGGAGTTTGATCCTGAAACAAAACTAATTGGGCATACTAAATCTCCCGCTAATTTTATGGGTGAGGGTACTGCTTCGAACATGATTTTGTCAGCCATGGGAATGGATATTGGTCCGCCGTTTCCTGCTCAAATGAAAATAGAAGGTGAAAATCTAGAAGTATACAAACGATTTATACACAAGAGTGGACTTTTAGAGTGGGTTGATTGGGACCAAAAGATTTTTAATTAGGCTTACATGACTGATTTTGATTTATCTTGTTCCCTCTAGGTACTTTTGTGGGTTATGGGTGGTTAGATTTTCTATATCGGTATTTGTAGCACCTAATTGACGTAAGTATGGGAGGACATTTCTAGTAATGAACAGATAATTATCTGGATTATATGCTTCTCTAGCTGCTCTAAATTCTGGAGAATGCAGCCCAATTGATGAATCCCAATCATGAGCCAACATTATACGGTGACCCCACCCAAGTTCTATTAGGGATTTGATGATTTTAGTTCTTTGTTTCCATAAAGGGGTTCCTAATTGTCCTCCTGGGTATCTATCCATTCCTAGCCAAACCCCTTGCTCGAGTAACCCTGTTAGATATTGAATGTCAGTTGAATCATTACTGTGTCCAATACATACTAAATTCATATCTAGATTTTCTTCTTTAAAAATTCGTACTTGCTCTTCACCTATACGGTCTGGGGCCCAAGTGTGAGTCATGATGGGAACACCTGTCGATTTTGAAGCTCTAGCGGCCGCTCGTAACACCAACTCTTCTTGTGGTTTGACCCCACCTTTGTCACTAGCTACTTTGATTATAGATGCTTTTACTTCAGTTCCTTCTATGCCTTCTTCAATTTCACGTATATATAGAGTTGCTATTTTGTTAGGGTGTAATCCCTCAAAAAAGCGAGGTACATCAAGCCAGGTTCCAGTACAAGTTATTATATTGATACCAGACCTTTTCGAAACTTCCTGCTGAAGCTTAATGTTCCGACCTTGATCGTGCGGTGCGACATCCATTATTGTTTTTAACCCTTCATCCTTAGCTTCTAAAAGGTCAATTGAAGCTCGTTCGAGTGTAGCTTCTATGTCAAGAAATTCTGGGAAAGTAAAAGGAGAACCACCGAAGCCATTACAAATGTGTTCATGACTTAAAGTGAATCCAAGGTTTGAACTATCTATCGGGCCAAGTACTGTATTTATTTTTGTCATGTTCAAAAATGTTTATATTGGTTGATAACGTATTTTATATATTAAGTTGACTTGATAAATTGATCTCTTCTATCGATATCATCTTGAGATAAAAAGGGTTCAATCTTGGTAATAAATTCATTTAGGGTTTGTTCTTTATCTTTGCTGGTTGTATCTATTACAAACTTGTTGCGAATTTGAGAATTTGAAAATTCGTGTTCAAACTTTTGAAGTAATATTTCAATATCAGATGATTTGATTACTTGATGTGGATGGGGATTGCTTCGCATTCTCTCTTTGATCGTTTCTATTGATGCTTTTAGTAGAACCAACACGAAATCTGAAGCGTATTGAAGTAGAGCACGTTCAACAGTTTTCGTTAAAATTGTTCTTGGTGCCGGTTGTCCTTCTCTACCATATCCGAAATACATTGGTCCATAAACCGCATCCTCCAAATGCATACCTATAGCTAAATAATCCGGATAGAATCCTTGTTTTTCCTCTTCTCCTTTTTTGAAAGCACCTGGTTGTATGTGGTAATAGATGTTATGTCTTTGCATTTGTTCTTTCATTTTAGGATTTAAATTAATTAATTCATTCTGTTCTTGGTCTGTAGCGTACGAATCGGTATCTATTGGCCAGTGTCCTGTGACGTGAGGTATTTTCCAGTGGTCATGAAATAGTCCGAAATCAGCTCCCATATTATTTTGACCCCACTCAAAAATATTTTGTGCTAATGTTGTTGTTCCAGTGTATTCACAGCCGAGTAAAAGAATTTTCATGATTCCCTCTAAGTTATTTTCAGATAATAATTATCATAAAAAGTACGATTTAATATTAATATATAAGGTGTCTTATTGACCTACAATAACCTGATAGTATTTTATGGGTACAGTATATGTCCATTTTTTTATTAATTGTAGTTTGTGGTAGAACTTGTATAAACACATTAATTTAATTGGGTCGCGACTCGAATTTATACAGGTATAGTGAAAGAAAAAGTAGTGCCGTTTCCCGCTGAACTTATAACTGAAATGTTACCACCGTGTGCTTCTACCAGACTTTTTACTATTGCGAGTCCTAAACCACTGCCTCCTGAAGTTCTAGACCTAGAACTATCTACTCTGTAAAACCTATCGAATATATATTTTTGATCTTCTTCACTAATCCCGTTTCCTGAGTCACTAACTGAAACTTGGCAATAATTATCACTACGAGATACATCTATTTGGATAGGACTTGAATCTGCTTGTTTCAAGGCATTTACAATGAGGTTAGATAGTACTTGTTTTATCCGATGTTGATCGACAAACAAAGTGGTATTTAGAGGATTTTTAAAAACTATTTCACTCGCGGATTCTTCAGCTATTGGACTTAGATCTTCAATCACGTCGTTTACCAATTCTTCTAAGTTTATATTTTCTTTTTTCAAATCTAATTGTTTTGATTCAGCCAGGGATAATAATCTTAAATCTTCTACAATCCTATTAAGTGTTTTTGTTTGGTCCAAAGCTCTAATCAATTCTTTTTGATTCGTTTCTATTACACCTTCAGCCATTCCTTCCATAGTTGCTTGGATAACCGCTAAAGGGGTTCGTAGTTCATGGGCAACATCGGCAAATAGTCTCCTGCGCTGATTTTCATTCATCTCTAATTGTTCTGACATTGTATTAAATGATTTAGTTAGTTGACCTAATTCATCAGTACTTTGGGGTTCGATTTTTTGTTTGAATTGCCCTATAGAGAACATTTCAGTTGCTTTAATAAGGTTTCTCATTGGTGCTGTTATCCTTCTTGAAAGGACTAGCCCTATAATGATTGCAAATCCGCTTGAAGTAAAAGCGGTAATTATCAACCCAATATTGAAACGATTTACAAAACCTTCTTCAATATTACTTTCGAAAGCTTTGCCAATAAATAGGAATCCAATAAACTGGTTTCCATGGTACATTTCCAAAGATGAAAGTTTTAATTTTTCTGTAATCTTGTTATTTAAGGTTACATTATTTAAATCTTGGTTTGCGTTCCAACTTAAGGCTCCAGAAATAGTAACTCCCGTCATATCTCTAGAATCTATATCTACAGTAGTTAACGTAGCTTTTTTGATTGAATCAAATATTACAATTTCATTTTCATCGGTAAGAATTAATCTCTGTCCTCTCAAAAATAACGGTAGATTTAAAGGACCCATACGGCGATAAGTGTTAATGCCAGCTCTTCCCAATCCTCCTCTAATGTTCGATCTAGATTCTATTGCAAATTCAACTTCTCCTTTCAATAATTGGTCAACATTATCCCAGCTTCCTGTTGTTGCATAATAAGATTGTAGTATAGGAGCAATTTGTATTGCTTGGTTTTCGGCAACATTATCAACATAGACGTTGAGTTGGGTGCCGAAATAAAAATTGACAAAAACGCCCATTGTTACTGCTGTGACAGTAACTACAATAACCAGAGAGCCTATTATTTTCCAATATATACTTATTGATTATTTCCCGGAAGATTCTATTTTGTAGCCGACTCCAAAAACAGTTTTGATATAAGTGGGGTTGTTAGAATCGGGTTCGATTTTTTTTCTTAGATTTCTTACATGTGCATCAATCGTACGTTCAAACCCTTCGTATGTGTATCCTAAAACTCTGTCTATAATTTGGTCCCTCGTGAACACTTGTCCCGGAGATTCCATAAGGGTAATGAGTATATCGAATTCGGTTTTGGTTAGCTGAATCTCAGACTCACCACGCATTACGGATCTTGTATTTTTGTCGACCGTAATCTCATCAATGATTATTTTTGATTTTAGTTCTTGTTGATTTTGATTTCCTCTTCGCATTATAGCTTTTAAGCGTGCCACAACTTCTCTCGGGCTAAATGGTTTGGTAACATAATCGTCTGCACCTAGTTCAAGACCCACTATTTTATCTGTTTCATCTGACCTTGCGGTTAATAGGATGATTGGAATTGACGACACGGAGCGGATTTTTTTAACAACTTCAAATCCATCGAGTTCTGGCATCATAACGTCAATAAGAGCCGCTTGTGGTTTTTCGGCTTCAAATATATTAATTGCAGATTTACCATTGTTAGCGGTAACAGTAGAGTATCCAGACTGTTGAAGGTATCTCTCTAATGTATAAAGTAAATCAGGATCATCGTCTACTAGTAGTAATTTTACAGACATAATTTATTTCTTTGATAAGTATTAACTATGAATTTTTCGGTAAATTTTATCAATAAGATATTAAGAAAGTATGAATATATTTAAAATAAATTGTTTATTCTAAAGGAGATTTTATACAATCACCAGTTAGTATAAGAGCCATCAGATTTTTGCAGGTGTGGTGCCTCCCAAAATTTGAAATTATATTCAATTAGAGCTTCTTCGTTAATTTCTATTCCAAGCCCTGGTTCATCGCTAACAACATATTTGCCATTTTTAACTTCAGGTTTCTTGGGGAAAATAGCCGAATCAAATATGTCTGTACCATCTGGAGTTGCGCGGGCTTCTAACCATGCGAAATTAGCCGTAGCTGCAGCCATTTGTATTGACGCTGCAGTGCATATAGGTCCAAGTGGGTTATGTGGCATCATATCAATATAATGGGCTTCAGCCCATCCAGTAACTTTGGCGCTTTCTGTAAATCCTCCTACGTTGCATATGTCAATACGAGCAAATTGAGTTAGGTTTTCTTCAATATAAGGGATGAATTGCCATTTTGATGACATCTCTTCTCCAATCGCAAATGGAATTTCGGTCATGCTTCTTAAAGATTTATATGCTTGAGGGGATTCGTCTCTTATTGGTTCTTCAATGAAATCTAATGTGCCGGCTGGTAATTTTTGGCAAAATGATGCTGCTTCCGCTATGCTGAGTCTATGGTGATAATCTATACCTAATACAATGCTGGTACCTAACTTTTTTCTTGCTTCAATCATCCATAGAGCAGTTTCTGATATCGACTCTCTAGGTTCAAAAACATTAATGTTTTTAGGGTCTGTATTTTGTTTCCAACTAAGTCGGATTGCCTGCCACCCACTGTCTATGAATTCTTGTGCTTGTTTTATCATGTTTTCACCCATAGGTTTATCTGTTGTGCCGAAGCAAGGTACATGATTTCTTTGCTTGCCTCCTAATAATTCATATATTGGCATGTTTAACGATTTTGCTTTGATGTCATGTAGTGCTATATCGATTGCAGATATTGCTGCGGTTAAAACTCGTCCTCCCTCAAAGTATTGGCTTCTGTACATCCGCTGCCAGTGAGAAGCTATTTGCATGGGGTTTTGCCCGATAAGGTATTCTCTATAATGCTTGATAGCTCCTTCTACAGCTAATTCTCTACTAGATATTCCAGATTCACCCCAACCGTTAATACCTTCATCAGTCTCTATTTTTACAATCATTAAATTTCGCCCACCGTCCCATATTGGATATGGTTTAATTGCTGTGATTTTCATGTTGGCTCCAATTAGTCATTATTATTAATTTCTTCAGTAATGTTGCGTAACCGGTTCGATAAGATTATACAGTGTGGAGATTGTTTTTTTTGCAGGTTTTAACATTTAATGCCTTTAAATTTAAATGATTGGATATAGACTTGATATAAATGTAATATTAGAACTATTATGACAAGTCAGTACAATTGATGGAGGATTTAATGGTAGTTAACGAATTAGCAGGTAAATCTATGGAATGGAGGTGTGTGGGTCCGTTTAGAGGCGGCAGGGTAGTAGCTGTGGCAGGTCATCCTAATGAAGATAATGTGTTTTATTTTGGAGCTGTTGCAGGTGGGGTATGGAAAACACATGATGGTGGTTCTTACTGGGAAAATATTACAGATGGGTTTCTAGATACTGCATCTATTGGTGCGCTAGCTGTTTCGAATTCAGATCCAAACACCATTTATGTAGGTACCGGAGAAGCTTGCATACGTGTTGATGTAACCCATGGGGATGGCGTTTATAAATCTACTGATTCTGGAGCTAGTTGGAAACACTTGGGGTTGTCTGATTCTAGACATATTTCAAGAGTAAGAATTCATCCTGAAAATCCTGACTTGGTATATGTAGCTGCTTTGGGTCACGCTTTTGGTAATAATAATGAGAGAGGGATATTTAGGTCTATTGATGGTGGTGAAACTTGGGATAATATTTTGTTCATTAATGATGAAACCGGTGCAGCTGATTTGTGTATGGATCCGAATAACCCAAGAATCTTGTATGCTGCTATGTGGGAAGGTAAACGCTCTTTTTGGGAAATGAAAAGTGGTGGGAAGAAAAGTGGTTTATATAGGTCTTTGGATGGAGGAGATACTTGGGAAAACTTGACTGCAAGTTCTGGATTGCCCAAAGGAATGATGGGCAGAATAGGTGTATCTGCTTCAGGTGCTTTGCCAGGACGGATTTGGGCTTTGATTGAATCTGAAAATGGCGGATTATTTAGGTCCGATGATTATGGGAAAAATTGGCAACTTGTTAATGATAATGAAGATGTAAGAAGTCGTCCCTGGTATTACACTCATGTTTTCGCTGATCCCAAAGATAGTGAGACTGTATGGGTGCTTGCCGCTGGCGCATGGAAATCAACCGATGGAGGGCAAATTTTCAAGAAGATGAATATGCCCCATGGCGATAACCATGATATTTGGATAGATCCTGATAATACACAACGTATGATAGAAGGAAATGATGGTGGTGCTTGTGTGTCTTTTAATGGTGGGGAAACTTGGTCGACTATTTATAACCAACCTACTTCTGAAATGTATTATGTGGCAACTGACTATCAATTTCCATACAGACTTTACGGTACACAACAGGATAACAGTGCCGTAAGTGTCCCTAGTAGATCAATATTTGGGTCGATTCCTTGGAGCGAGTGTTATGTCGTTGGGTTGTCAGAAAGTGGTAAGATAGCTGTCAAAACAGGCGATTCAAATATCATATACTCAGCATATCCCGGGGGTACTTTACAAAGGTATGATCATAAAACCGGTCAGGTGAGAGTAATTATGGTTTGGCCTGAATATTCGCAAAATTCCGCCGCAGCAGAATATAAATATCGGTTCGGTTGGGAATTTCCAATTATTGCTTCAATACATGATCCAAATACATTGTATGTTTCAGGAAATGTTGTTTTTAAATCTACAGACGAAGGTACTACTTGGGAACCTATCAGTGAAGATTTAACCTATGATGATAAGTCTAAGCAGCAAATATCAGGGCCTATAACATCTGAGGGTCCTTGGGCAGAAATTTATTGCACTGTATACACGTTGGCTGAATCACCACACTCTAAAGGTGTTTTGTGGGCAGGTACAGATGACGGATTGATTTATGTTACTAAAAATGATGGTAAATCTTGGGATAATATAACCCCTCCCGGATTGCCTAAATTTACAATGGTTAGTTGCATAGAACCTTCTTCTCATGATCCTGGTGTTGCATATGTGGCTGCTACTGGATATAAAAATGATGATAATACTCCATATCTGTATAAAACTAGCAATTACGGTAAAGATTGGGAGGTGATAGTAGATGGTATTCCGTCAGAGGATTTTACTAGGGTTATACGGGAAGACCCTTCCAAGCAAGGATTACTTTATGCAGGAACTGAGACTGGTGTTTATATTTCTTTAGATGATGGCAAGAAGTGGGAATCTTTAACATTTAATTTGCCAGTGGTGCCAATCTATGATTTGAAAATAAAAGATGGCGATTTAATAGCCGCAACTCATGGCAGATCATTTTGGATTTTGGATGATATTTCAGCATTATCTGAATTACCCAATAAAAACCTTAGTGAGTCTTTTTTGTTTAATCCAAGGAAATACACTAGAGTTTTAGAACAGATTGGTTCCAGAATTGAAGCTCAAGGGGAAGGGAAGCATTATATGTCGATTATTTTAGGTGAACCAGCGACTTACACGGAGTCAGCAAATGGAGGTGGTAATAAATATCTTAATGCAGGTACTAATCCTCCAGATGGAGCTATTATTTATTACTACCTTAATGAAGATGTAAGCGATGAAATTAAGGTAGATATAACTGATTCGAAAAATAAACTATTGAAATCGTTTTCTTCGATTTCCTGTAGTGAGTTATCGTCTAAAAAGGGAATAAATAGATTGGTATGGGACCTGCGCGATGAAGAAGTTAA
>CEOQ01045058.1_pt1 | contig 26570 bp, 29 predicted proteins | sample 361351 | NCBI WGS metagenome assembly CEOQ01 (sample SAMEA2619907, study PRJEB7988) | marine metagenome | biome: marine biome (ENVO:00000447); feature: deep chlorophyll maximum layer (ENVO:xxxxxxxx); material: "saline water (ENVO:00002010), including plankton (ENVO:xxxxxxxx)" | depth 60 m | reverse complement strand
GCCGTAGGAGTCACCGAAGACGGTCAAGTGATAGATGTGGCTTTTGGGATACCAGGAGAAGAGGTAGAAGTCGAAATTCTCGGTGACCGAGACGGAATCCTCTATGGGAGGGCAATTAAGATTAATCTTCCAGCTGAAAGCCGTAAGATACCAGAATGTGCCCACTTTGGTGAATGTGGTGGGTGCCAACTTCAGCACATTGATTATGGCAAGCAATTGGAGTTAAAACGAGAGATTGTAATTAAAACCTTAAGGGAGACCGGAAATATTGTAGATCCACCGGTTTCAACAATGATTAAATCACCATCGACTTGGGGATATCGGAATAATGCTCGTTTTACTGTCCGGAATGAAGGGGACATCGGATTTACAAATTGGATTACCCACCGTTTCGAAGCTATTGATAGCTGTCGCATAGTTGATCCAAGGATTAATGATATCAAGAGCCAGATAAGAAATTCATTGACTTCCAATGACAGCCAACTTTCCGTTAGGGTTGGCGGTAATACCGAGTCTTACATGATCCAACCAAATATTTCTAATCGAAACATGCCTGGAGAACTTCAGACAGGACAGCCATACCACATAGAAAAATTGTTAGGATTTGATTTTAAAGTTTCCTCACCTTCCTTTTTCCAGGTTAATACAGAACAAGCTGAAACTATGGTAAATATCATTAGGGAAAAATTGGCTCCCACGGGTGTAGAAACTTTGGTTGACGCTTATGCTGGGGTAGGAGTTTTCGCTGGTTTATTATGCCCATACTATGCCAATGTTATAGCCGTGGAAGAATCAGCGTCCGCGGTGGAAGATGCTCAAAATAATCTAGTCGGGCTTACAAACATAAGCTTGATTCAAGAAAAAACCGAAAATGTAATGGGGAACCAAAATTTTATTATTGATCATTTAATCTTAGATCCTCCACGTTCTGGATGTCATAAATCAGTTTTGGACTCTATCATAGAAAATCCTCCAGCAAAGATAGCTTACGTGTCTTGCGATCCTATGACATTATCGAGAGATCTATACCATCTAGTATTGGGAGGGTTTACGATAAAAGAAGTAATTCCGATAGATATGTTTCCGCATACCTCGCACATAGAGTCGATAACAATGCTTGAGCGCCCGACCAGAAGTTCGTACCTTCTTGCATCTACATCCCAGAGACGTGTTGAATTACTCCGATTGGTTGACCCTTCCGCTATGATACTTGCGCCTGCGCTTGACGAAGATCTTTTTTCAAGTGGTTTGAATGAAGATCTTTCGCCGCCAAATTACTCTATGGAAATTGCCTTAGCTAAAGCCTATTCCTTAGCAGGAGAATCTAAAAAACCAGTTATTGCCGCGGACACCGTAGTGGTTTCTCCGGATGGCCATATTTTTGGTAAACCTAAAAATGCTGATGAAGCGCGTAAAATGTTATATGCGTTAAGGGGTAAAACACATGAAGTGATAACCGGTCTTGGGTTAATCGATCCTGGGTCGCAGGAAAGTTATTCCAGTTTTGCTACTACCAAGGTCCAATTTAGAAATTGTTCAGATAAGGAAATTGAAGAATATATTATAGCTGAACACCCTTATGACAAAGCTGGGGCATATGGAATTCAGGATATGCAGCTTGATCCAGTAGAAGGGTATTATGGTTGTCCCTTGAATATTCTGGGCTTCCCCATTTGTGAGGTCCAAGCTTTATTTGAGAAAATAGGCTTGGATCCGTTTGAAGATCTTCATAAAAACTCACCTAGAAATCTTCACCAAAATTGTAAAGAAATTTTTTCGAAATGGATGGCCACCCTATGAGTTTCGGAGATTTAGCTATTATTGCTACACGATGGTTACATGTTATGGCGACAGTAACTTGGGTAGGTGGCAATATTATTTTCTATATCGTATTAAAACCCAGCTCAGATGACCTCAACTCTAAGTTGCTTTCTGCTTCGTCGGGTAAGTCATTCGGTGAGATTGTTGAACTCTCTAAATGGGTGCTGATCATAACTGGGGCGCTGTTAGCTTTGGATAATTTATCGACGCGAATCGCTATACCATATTTCGCAATTCTTAGTTTGAAAATAGGTTTATCATTTTTAATGTTTATGCTTGGTTTTAAATTCTCAAAAAAAAGATCTGCTAATTCGGATGGAAAACGGTCTAATTTTTTATCCTTGAGTGGCTTTAGAGGTCATAGAATAATCTGGTTTTTTAGTGGCTTTTCCAAATATATGAACACACGGAATATGCTTTTTGTGTTGGGGCCAATCGTGATTTTTCTTGGGATTGCGCTGAGGGCAGTTTAAATTCATTTCGTATATTTATCAGCACCTAGGAAATGAATAGAAACATAAGGCTCATCTCCAACAACCCAGCTATCGTGCGGACGTGAAGGTACAAAGAAAATATCGCCTGGTTTCATAGTGGTAACTTCTCCATCTGGAAATGCAGCAGTGCAGAGACCAGAAACTACCATTCCGACGTGCTCCACATCACAAAAATCTTTTCCTATCGATGGACCTACGTGTTCCGACCATTTCCAACCTGGCTTGTAGGTTGCTCTCCCAATAATCATATTGTTTATTGTTACTGTTTCATATGAACCTTTATCAAAAATCTTTATTTCATCAGGTGAATCGAACTGTTTTATTATTACCTCGAGCTCTTCCATGGCTTCTCCCTAATAGCATCTATGAATTAGCAAAACCCAGAATTGATGTGTCCGATGTTTATACTAAGCTGATTCATTGTTTTGCTAGAACAAAATAGTGCAACGTTTAGTTTTAACCCTTTAGTATCAATAATGACATAGTTAGGCTTAAGGTCAACATAAATCCTATTACCGCTAATGCAGTTAGAGCAACTTTAGATCCGAGTTGTACTACTTCTCTTAGATCAACATTTGTTCCTATGCCTACCATCGAGATAACAAATAAATAATGACAAAGTGAGCGAATCATATCGGAGACTTCTTCGGTAATAAAACCTGTTGTTTTCAAGACTGAAAGTGACATAAATCCTATAATGAACCAAGGGATGTTGTTTAACGCAGTTATATAGGTTGCTACTTGATTTTTCCTGATATCTTCTCCAGTTGTTTTCCAGAGGTTTGAAATCAATTGACTTATCACTAATATTGGGACCAATAAAATAACTCGAGATAGTTTTACAAGGGTTGCAACGGTTGCAGAAACACTACTAACACTTGCTGAAGCTGCGTAAACTTGAGCAACGGCATAGACTGTCATGCCCGCGACTATTCCGTATTGATAATCGTTTAAACCGATCATTGGTGAAAAAACCGGTAAAATTATAATTTGCGAGGCTCCAATAACGCTACTGATTCCAAGCACCGTGGCTAATTGAGAAGGACTTGCATTAATTATGGGGGCTATCGCAATAGCAGCGGCATTTCCGCATACTGAATTACTAATCCCTATTAAAATGGCTATTTTACGATCCAATTTTAAGAAATAGTGTCCAAAAATGAAAGCAACTATTAGGCCCAATCCTACTCCCAATATTATTAAAATAGCCAGTGATATACCTCCCGTTACTAGGTAAGTCATGCTAATACTCCCACCAAGCAGCAGTATCGATATTTCTAAGAGGTATTTTGAGATAAAATTACTTCCTTCTCGGTGCCAATTCGAGCCTCGAAGAGAATTCCTTAAGAGGACTCCGACTATAAGAGCTAGTATTAGAGGATCTAGTAGTATGTTCGTTCCTAACGTAGAAGTGAAATACACCAGAGTACCAACAACTAAGCAAACCGTTATCCCCGGGAGGTTTTTCGTAAAAAAAATGTTCATAAAGGATGATTGTTTATTGATTTGAGAAACGAGGATAACTTCCTAAAAGTCGGATTCTTTTGCATACCGAGGTGGTACCATTACTGAGTAAATCGTATGATTCACTTAGAGGTTCTTCACTAATATGCCCCAAAAATTCGGCGAAGAAAGTATATTCCCAAATACCCGCTGATCTATCTAATTTCGATGGCCTTGATTGGAGCATAGTTGCGCTCAGGCCCCGGCTTGAAAATGTATCAAGTACTGAAACTAATGCACCGGATTCATTCTCAACGTCGAAGCTGAAAGTTGTTTTATCATTCCCACTTGGCTTTGAAGGTTCTTCCTGACCCAATACCCAAAACCTCGTTGCATTATCCTTTTCGTCTTCCATATGGTTTCTAAGAATTTTAAGGTTATATTGTTCAGCTGCAATGTCAGGTGCTATTGCAGCTGAACCTTTTTCTGTGGATTGTGCCGCGCGTTCTGCACCCCTTGCAGTGCTAGCCTCGGTTATGATTTCTATTTTATGTCCTAATTCCCTTTCAAGAGCAGCTATATTTTTTCTGCATTGGCTGATCGCTTGCTGGTGTGAATATATGCGGGTTATTTCGCTGATTTTACCATTGGATAGCAGGTGATGTGCTATGGGTAGTATTATTTCGCCCACTACACTCAGTTCCTCAGTTGTAAGCACTGCATCCATGGTCGTGCCTACCGTCCCTTCAAAAACGTTCTCTATAGCGAGGACTCCATAGTCTAACGTAGAATTTTTGACCTCTTGGCAAATGGCGTATGTTTCCATTGGTATGTAATCAGCGTTGGAGCCAAACTGCTTCATTGCAGCAAGATGTGTGAAAGTTGACGCTGGCTGAAGGAATCCAACCTTAGGTCTTCGATTTTGGTTCATTTTAACAACCTTGTTTTTATATTAATTTGAAGAAACCTCTGTTTCCTATCTTAACTATTTTCCCTTTAATACTTGAACTTAGAACTATCTCATTTGGATCGGTATATTTTTCACCATCGATTTCAATTGCTCCCTGCTTTATAAGCCTTCTCGCGTCCCCTTTACTTGAAGTTTGATCTGAAAGCACACAAAGATCTAATACAGATAGATTGTCTTGAGCAGGTGTCTTGATTTCCAGGACGTCTTTTCTTTGTTCGCCTCGGGTAATCACTCTATCAAATTCTTCCCGAGCTGATTCTGCTAAATTGGTTCCATGGAAAATCTTTACGATTTCATAAGATAGCTTTGATCGATCTTCTCGCATTTCATGTCCGGCAGTAATGTTTTGTTTAATTTTTTCTATTTCATTATTGGAAGCATCAGTAAAAACACTAAAAAACAGGGGCAAAAGTTCGTCATTTATCTGGGTTAGCTTAAAGTACATATCTGCAGGTCGTTCATCTAGATCTACCGTGTTATTGTAGGTTTTACTCATTTTTCGGCCATCTAGACCGGGAATTAGTGGTGTCATTAATACGTGTTTGGCGTGGTTGTGAGCACTTCGAACAAAATCTCTGCCTACCATCATATTAAACATCTGGTCTCTTCCTCCAAGTTCTGCATCTACATTCATAGCGACGGAATCGTATCCTTGGAGAATTGGGTAAAGGGTTTCATGCATATGTAGGGGTTTATTTTCTTGAATCCTTTTTTGAAACATATCTCTCTCAATCAATCGCTGAACCGTTATCTGGGACGATAATTGCATAATGTCTTCAAGTGACAATTTACTCAACCATTCACTGTTATATTTGATTTCTATTGGGTTGTTTTCATGAAGATCTAGCACTCTGGAAATTTGGGAGATCCAATTAGTTGTATTGCTAACGACTTGGTCTTCTGATAATTGTTTTCTTTCGACGGTTTGACCAGATGGATCTCCAATTCTTGCTGTAAAATCTCCAACCAAAAATATGACTTTATGCCCGTTTAATTGAAACCACCGTAATATTCTCAAGGATAAATAGTGCCCCAGATGGAGGCTGCTACTGGTTGGATCAAATCCTTGGTAGATTGTTAATTGTTTCCCTGAATTAATTGCTTCGTTAACCTCATCTTGGACGATGATTTCTTCTATTAATCCCCTAGATACAAGCCCATCAAGCGATATGTTCTTTAGGACTTGATTGATTTCTGGTACGTAAACAGAGTCTGTCATATTTTGGCTCATTGCTTGATTACCTTTTTTGCTCTATTTGATCTTAACAATAATAACTCTTTTATCGTATCAATACTTCCAGGTAAAGTATGATTGGGTGGCAGGAGAGGGATTTGAACCCCCGTAGCCCTAAGGGCGCCAAGTTTACAGCCTGGTGCGTTTGACCGCTCCGCCATCCTGCCATTAGAGGGTAGTTTACCTGGAACCTAGCTATTAAAGCTAGTTATTTCTAAATGGTTCTACCCATTGCTGTAACCACTTCTTCTAATTCTTTACGAAGTGCCGGTAATTCTTCAACTGGCAATGATTGAGGTCCATCGGATAATGCCTGACTAGGATTTGGATGCGCTTCAATAATTAAACCATCTGCTCCTGCTGCAATTGCCGCCTTAGACATTGGTACAACTAGATCTCTCTGACCAGTGCCGTGACTTGGATCCACGATTACTGGAAGATGAGACTCTTTCTTTAAGATTTGAACTGCGGTTAAATCCAAGACATTTCTTGAAAATTCATCGTCAAATGTCCGGATTCCTCTCTCACACAATATGACGTTCCAATTACCTTCACTAATGATGTATTCTGCACTCAATAGCCATTCGCGGATTGTTGCATGGAATCCTCGCTTTAGTAGGACTGGCTTTCGGGTTTTACCAACTTCTTTTAGCAATCTAAAGGCGTGCATAGTCCTTGCCCCGATTTGCAAAATGTCAGCATACTCGACGCACATTTCTACATCTGCTTCAGACATAACTTCGGTTATAACCATCAAGCCATTTTTATCAGCTTCCTCACGCAGAATTTTGAGTCCTTCCAGGCCTAATCCTTGGAAAGCATAGGGAGAAGTACGAGGTTTGAATGCTCCACCTCTTAGTATTGGAAATCCTAAATTCTTATCGGCTTCTGCCATTGTTTTAACTTGATCTTGGTCTTCAACCGCACATGGTCCAACCATCATCGTAATCTTGTTATCTCCTATTTTCGTGCCATTTGGCAATTCGATGACGGTGTTCTCCTTTCGGAATTCTCTGCTAACGTGCTTGTATGGCTTCATTATAGGTATCACTCGTTCTACTCCATCTAGCCCTTCTAAAGTTTCTTTACCCCCTGATCTCGTGTCTCCAATAACGGCAACGACATTTGTAAATTGACCTTTTTCGACATCTGCCTTATATCCCAAAGCTTCTATTTGATCGATAACTTTATCTAGATTTCCTTGAGTTGCACTGTTACTCATCACAACGATCATTTTTTCCTCCTAAATAGCTAACATTGTCTTTTACTCATAAAAAAACCCTCCCATATTTCCGGGAGGGTTTTTAAATTTCTTTAATTAAATAAACTAGACGACCACCACTCCCGCAGATTCTCTGCAGTAGTAAATAAAGTATCCCTTAAAATCGTAAAGTCTCATTTGCTAATCCTATTTGCGGGAATATGATTTGTCAAGAAATACAGAGCTTGGGGAACTATTTTTGGATATTTAAGGTAAACATAGATCTATAAATTGGTCTCAATGGTTTTGATTGAGTTAGATCAATAATCGTGCTATTAGATGCTTCTTTGCTAAGTTCAAACTGTAAATCTTCCTAAAATCACCATTGTTACGCCTATTAACACCAATATTGAGCCTAAAACCATATTGATAGTAACCCTCTCCATTTTTTGCAGGAATATATGTGTTAGCGCCATTGCAATTAAAGGGTTTATTGCTCCAATGGGTGATGCAACTGTTACCGGTGCGTTGGCTAGCGCACTAAACATGAAAAATACACCGAATGATGAAAAAATACCTGCAAGACCCATCATGAAGAAAGCTTTTTTTGGTGCTTTTACATCTTTTTTTATGTTGTTTAAAGACATAAAGAGTAAAAATATCATGCCAAAGAAGATCGTCCAGGTAGCACTGACGGAAGCCGGTGCTGTACTAGTAACTACGAACCTTGCTATCGTTTGTGTCGCACCATAGGCTGCGGCAGCTGCCAAAGCTGAAGCTAAACCTATGTATAGTTGTTTTTTTATATTGGTAGTTATCATTCTTGTTAGCTCCTATAAAGTACCATTGCTAAGCCTATTACTACCGCTACGATACCTAGACCAATCATTAAGGTTATTTGCTCTCCAAGAAAAGTAAGTGCCAGTATTGCTGAGAAAACTGGTGTCGAACCTAGAATCGCAGTTGCTGGTGCAACACCGGCATACTTTATACCATTGAAATTCAGAAAACGTCCGAGCGGGAATTGAATAAATGCTAGCAAAACAAACCATGATATTGTTTCTACCGAAACGTCAAACATTGCTTCATAATCGAGCAGTAGGGCTATGACTAAAATTAGTAAGAAACCTGTTATCAGAGAGAAGAAAGTACCGGTGGTAGATCCCATATATTGCATACCTATTCGAGCAAAAATTGCGCCTGTTGCCCAGGACGTAGCTGCCAAGGCAGCCAAAATTGCTCCCAATAAAGTGTCGCTCATTAACTGTTCCTTAATCGAATTTCTATAAGAGGAGGTGTGAATGTTGTAAAGTTTGAATTAATTGCTTTAGCTTACGTAAATTTATCTGGTATATCAAGGATATTTCATTTACTATTAGTACATGCGACCAGAAGGATATAAGCAAGCACCTTTGTTTATTAGCGACAATGGCGCTTCAAAAGGGGTATCGCGGGTTTTGCTCACCGAGCAACAAATTAACGCGCGTGTTAAGGAACTTGGCCAAACACTTACTACTGATTATTCAGAACACGAAGTTGTTTTTCTTGCTGTTTTGAAAGGCGCTCTATATTTTCTTGTGGATTTAATTAGGAATGTCGATTTACCTCTGACTGTTGGCGTAACCAGTATCGAAAGATCACTAGTCGACGGAGAATATAACATAAGTAGCACTCTTAGAGATTCAAGCATGATAGAAGGAAAGCATGTTGTAATTGTTGAGGATATTGTGGATACCGGCCACACGATTGCAGCTCTTATAAAATCAGTGCAAGAGCATAATCCGACTAGTATAAAAATTTGTACACTACTTGATAAAATTTCCAAAAGAGAGGTAGACGTCCCTGTTGATTACTTGGGGTTTGAAATCCCACCTTTATTCGTTGTCGGGTATGGTTTGGACTACGAGGAATATTACAGGAACTTACCTTTCATTGGAGTTATCGAAGATGCTAACTGGGATCCAGTATCTGATCTTATCGCAAGAACCAGAGAATCCAAATCGTAAATCTTCTGATTTGTTATTATTCGGTAGTCAAACTGAATAAAAGAATTAAATTTTAGAGAGGAAATAAAAATGTCTACGAACATAAAATATAATGCTGTAATGGTTGCGAATTTAGAGGAAGGTGTAGAAATCTGGTCAAAGATGTTTGGCCTTGAGCCCCTTAATCAAATCTCTACCAATCAATTTGGAGTTACAGCTCAAATGTTGGGGGTCGATGGTGAAGCAGTTATTGAGGTAATGACTCCTGCTAATCCAGATACGGCTCTTGCCCGTATGATGGAGGAGCGAAAGAATGAAAGAAATCCTCTCGGAGAAGGTCTCTATATGGTTTGCTTAGAAGTGGATGATGTTCAATCTACGTTAGCTAATATAGAAAAAATGGGTGGAAAAGTAATAAGAGAAGAGGGCAATGATAAAGTTGCTTGGGTGCATCCTTTGAATCTTAAAATGGTCTTGGTTGAGCTCCAAGAAAAAGGCTATTCTAACATGGGTGCAGCAGGCTAACTCCGAATTAATTTGAATTCGCTTGAATGAACGCCAAAGATCCTATTTTAGATTTTGAAGTTGTGCAGTAAGGTTTTTCAATTTTTCTGCTGATTCTTCAAACCTTTTCCTCTCTTTTTCTACTACTGGTGCTGGAGCTTTGGATGTAAAATCGCTATTAGATAATCTATTGTCCAATTCTTTGATTCTTGATTCTACGTCCTTAATTTCTTCTTCAATTCGATGTTTTTCTTCTTCAATATCAACAAGATTATCGAGCGGTACTATAATTGTTGAATAATCTAAGACGATGGAAGTTGTGTTCTTGTAAGACGAGTCGTCTTGCCCCAGGGCTGAAATTATTAAGGGACTTGCTTTAGCTAAAACCTCGATTATTTCTCTATTCCTCTCAAACACATCTAGATATTTCTCGGATGATAGTAATACTTCTATGTTTACGTAAGGATCAAGTTTTTGTTCAGCTCTGAGATTTCTTATTGCCCTTGTGACCTCAAAAATTTCTTTAAGCTGATCTTCTGCTTCTTCATCGATAAGAGATGGATTAGATATTGGATAACTGGATATCATTATTGATTCTTTTTGATTCGATTTCTTTGGTACGATTTCTACTAGGGCTTGCCAAATTTCTTCCGTAACAAAAGGCATAAATGGGTGTAAAAGAAGACATGATTGCTCTAGGACTTCTGCAAGGGTATGAACAGGCGTAAAATCTCCTCCGTTGATCCGAATTTTTGCCATCTCTAGATACCAATCGAAGAATTCATCCCACAAAAAATCTCTCAGCAGCTGTTCTGCCTGACCGATCTGAAAATCTTGTAACATTTTTGTCACATCATGTTTTAGTTTTTCAAGCCTACTAATAATCCATCTGTCTTCCAGATGTGCAGGTTTTTGATCTATATTGGTAATTTGAACGTTTGAATTCTGAATAGTGTTTATTACAAATCTTGCACCGTTCCATAACTTATTAGTGAAATTTCGACCTGCTTCTAGGCGGGAGTCGGGAAGTGCTAAATCGTTACCAGGAGTGGTACTAATAGTTAGAGCCATTCTTAAAGCGTCAGTTCCATATTTTTCGATTGTCTCTAAAGGGTCTATGACGTTGCCCTTAGTTTTTGACATTTTTTGGCGGTGTGGGTCACGCACCAAACCATGTAGGTATACATTCTTGAACGGTGGGAGACCCGTGTTTTCGATACCTAGCATTATCATTCTTGCGACCCAGAAAAATAGTATATCGTATCCAGTTTCCATTACAGAAGTCGGATAAAATCTCGAATAGTCCTCGGTATTTTCAGGCCAACCTAGAGTTGAATGCGTCCATAACCCTGATGAAAACCAAGTATCCAAGACGTCTGGATCTTGAATTAGGTATCTACTACCACACGTCGGGCAAGTTTCGGGGCTCTCTACAGACACTATAGGCGTTGATGATTCTGCAGATTCGATGCGTTCAGAATCTTTCAATATCTGATCAAATGAAAATCCTGATTGAATAAGATCTCTATAGTTATGCTCTATAAATTCTATTCCGGAGGAATCCGATGATGGGTCATTCATGATGACACTTAATTTATCTCCATCGCAATCCGCGCAATACCATACGGGAATTCTATGGCCCCACCATAATTGTCTAGATATACACCAATCACGTATGTTCTCCATCCAATTCATATAAATTTGTGTGAATCTCTGAGGAATTATTGAGATTTCTTTGTCGACTACTGCTTTAATAGCCGGATCCGCGAGCGGTTCTATGTCAACAAACCATTGGAGACTCGAGCGGGGTTCCACAATTTCTTTGCATCTGTAGCAGTGTCCGATACGAGTTTCATAAGGCTCTATTTGTTTTAATAAACCTATTCGATCTAAGTCAGAAACTATCTTTTCTCTCGCTTTGAAGCGATCCATTCCAGCGTATTCCCCAGATTCTTTGTTCATAGTCCCATCGGGGTTCATGACATCAATCATTTCCAAATTATTACGCTTGCCAATATCGAAGTCGTTAGAGTCGTGGGCTGGTGTTATTTTTAGTGCGCCGGTTCCAAACTCTATATCCACGTATTCATCACCAATTATTGGTATCAGCCGGTCGGTCAGAGGTAACTTAACTTGTTTACCAATGAACTTTGAATATCTGGGATCTTTAGGGTTGACTGCTACAGCTGTATCCCCTAGTAGTGTTTCTGGTCTTGTTGTTGCGACAATAACCGAGCCAGAATCATCAGATGTGGGATATTCTATGTGCCATAGATTCCCTTCGATATCCTCGTACTCAATTTCTAGATCGGAAAGCGCCGTTAAATCTTGAGGGCACCAGTTAATAATTCTTTCGCCCCTATAGATAAGATTTTTTTGAAATAAATTATGGAAGGTCGTTTTAACAGCGTAAGAAGGGCCGTCATCAAGGGTGAATTTTTCACGTGTCCAGTCAGCCGAAACTCCTAACCTTCTGTGTTGTTTCTGAATTTCCCCGCCGTATTGTTTAACCCACTCCCAAACTCTTTCTAGGAATTTGTCCCGACCCATGATTCGGCGATCTAGCCCTTCGGCTCGAATTGCTTGCTCTACAATATATTGGGTGGCAATTCCAGCGTGGTCGGTGCCTGGAAGCCACAGAGTTGCATCACCTTGCATACGATGCCAGCGGACCAAAGTGTCTTCTATTGTTGCTGTTAATGCGTGCCCTAAATGTAATTGTCCGGTAACGTTTGGTGGTGGCATTATCACGGTGAAAGGTGGATTGTCGTCTTTGGTGTTTTTTGTCGGTTTGAAGTAACCTTTTGATTCCCACCACTCATATCTTTTCACCTCAAATTCGTGAGGGTTATATGCACTGGCCATGGAGTTTGAAAATGATTTATTCTGTTCAGATGTCATTATTTATACTTTCAATTGCTAAACGCGACTTAGATTGTATCTATCTACGACTACTAGGGTCAAGGAAACAGAGTACTCCTTCGGTTTCTGCCAGATCATTTTAAATTTGCTTAGTCAAAGACAATGCTTTTCGGTAGTCTGCCAGGGTGTTCATGTTTACTATAGAAAGCTCATCTTCGCTGATAAATTTACCTACTCGGCTAGGATCTTTTTTAACTATCTCCCTAAGCCCAAATTTTTCTTCAGTTATAGAATAAATCTCATCTTTTAAAGTGACGGAATAGATACCAGGATGTCCCTCTTTATTGTCATGCCATGGGTAGGTAATTAAATTACCAGTAGATATATGTGAGTCAATTAGATCATTTATTAATTGTGCCGTTCGTGGAGAATCAGCAGCCCATAATATGATATCTTTTGAATTCACGGAGGTATTTTGAACCCCTAATTTAACCGAACTGGTTTTCCCAGAAAGCCAATCAGTATTTTCAAGAATATGTATTTCATCGATTGATGGACCTAAGTGTAATTTTAGTAAATTTTCGTACTCCCGACAGTTGTTCCCCAGAATGACAATTACTTCACTCGCCTTAGATTTTATTGCTGCTTGAACTTGATGTACTAACAACGGCTCACCGTGCCAATTTAAAGTTTGTTTGGGCGTTCCCATCCTATCGGAGGATCCTGCTGCTAATAAAACAATAGATACTGGTAAATTGTTTTTATTTTCTTCCACCAAAAGCTCCGATTGATTTGTAATATTTTTCTATAGTAACTCTGAGAGTCGGTCCATAATATGGTCTGCTACTTCTAATTTGGTCAAAAGAGGTAGTTCAGTTTGTGTTCCTTTTTTATCCAGAATTACTACCCTATTATTATCGACACTAAATCCGGAATCTGTTGAAGATACGTCATTTGCAATGATCATATCTAAATCTTTTTCAGTTAGCTTTTCAGTCGCGTTATTAATTAGGTTTTCAGTTTCTGCTGCAAATCCTACCTTTATTATCTTCTCAGCTGACACAGCTTTTAGTATGTCAGGAGTTTGTTTTAAAGAGAGTGACATCGTATTTTCCCCAGCTATTTTTTTCAATTTAACTTTTGATTGCTTATCACTTTCCCAATCTGCTACAGCTGCCGCCATTATTAGGGCATCTCCTGCATCTTTAATTGCTGCAGTGACGCCTTTAAGCATCTCTCTTGCTGTATTTATGTGAACTACCTTTGCTCCTGGTGGATCTGGTAGGGATGTAGGTGCGGTTATAAGTGTTACTCGTGCACCCCTCGATACAGCAGCAGAGGCAAGTGCATACCCTTGTTTTCCTGATGATCGATTGGTAATCACCCTTACCGCATCAATAGGTTCCTGAGTCCCGCCAGCGGAGATGATAATGTGTTTTTCTTTTAGGTCCGTGGTTTGCTCTAGTATTTTACTTATTCCATTCATAATCGTATCTATCGATTCGAGCCGACCGTAACCGGATCCCCCTGATGCTAGGTGCCCCTCAGCAGGGCCGATAAATTTTATTCCCCTTTTTATTAGGGTAGCAATATTTTCTTGGGTAGCATCGTTTTGCCACATGTTTGATTCCATGGCTGGAGCTACGAGAATAGGTGAATTAGTGGCAAGTATAGTCGCGGTTAGGGCGTCATCAGCGAAGCCGTACTTCATCTTGGCAAGTACATTAGCGGTAGCGGGGGCTACAACTAAAATATCTGCTTTTTTTGCCAACGCAATATGCTCTACAGGGTCTTCAGATTCCTCGTCAAATAAATCCGTTATTACTCTCCTATGAGTCAACGATCTAAACGTAAGCGCAGATATAAATTCTTGTGCAGATCGCGTTAATATTACGTCTACTTCTGCCCCTGCTTGAGTCAATTTAGAAGCAAGATCGATCGATTTGTAGCATGCTATGCTTCCTGTAACTCCAAGAACTATGCGTTTGTTATCTAATATGTTTGTTTCCGCCATTGCTGCTCCATCTGATGCTATTCAGAATGATTATGGATATTACCTTACTAATTATTTAATTCCCAAATCCTTTTTATTCCGTCTAATGTTAAATTGGGCTCTACTCGTTCTATACAATTAGATTTTTCTGAAATTGCAGTTGCTAACCCTCCTGTTGCTATGACGTTAGCTTTTTGTCCTAATTCTGTATTTATACCTTCGACCATCCCTTCGACCAATCCAAGGTATCCATTCATTAAGCCTGATTGCATAGACTCAACCGTGTTTTTCCCTATCCATTTCGATGGAAATTCTAGCGGAATTTGCGGTAATTTTGCCGCATTCGATGCTAGCACCTTCGAAGATAGGCTTACTCCAGGTGCTATTGTACCACCTATGTAGTCTCCATTCTTATCTACCACGTCAAACGTTGTTGCAGTCCCAAAATCAATAATGATTATTGGATTGTCCACAATCATGGTTGCGGAGACAGCGTTAATTATTCGATCAATACCAAGCTCTTTTGGATTGTCAACTTTCAATTTAAGCTCGAGATTCAAGTTGGAATCCAGTACGAGTGAGCCTGTGTCGAAATAGTCCTGTAGCGATTCTGAAACTATATTAGTTAATTCAGGAACGACGCTTGCTATTGCTATATTTTTTATTTGTTGAGGAGTCACGTTATTGTTCACTAGCCAAGATTCAATCGATTGGAAATCTAGGAATTGCCTATTCGTTTGATCGGGTTCGGTTCTCCAAATTGAACTAAAGCCTGAACTTTTATATAGCCCAATTTTTACACTCGTATTCCCTATGTCTACTGCAAGAAACATTATGAGCCGATATTATAACCTTCTTTAGAGCAATCCTAAAACTTTTCAATTTATTTATCGCCTTTAGATATATTTTCCATTGTTATATGATGTTTGGTATTAATTTGGAATACTTAATTTTTCAAAAAGGTGGAGATATTGTTTAGACCATTTTATCTGATCATTTACTTTTTGGTTTTATTAACAATTGGCGGAGCCATCCTTTTGGCTAACATTGGAGATAATACAACCACTTCTTCCTCTGCTCCGTTATTCACGTTACCCGATCAAGAAGGGAATAAAATTTCCTTAAACGATACTCTGTTGGAGAATGAAACTGCGGTTCTTATATTCTATAGAGGATATTTTTGAGGTATCTGCAGGAGCCAACTCGGAGAGTTGCAAAGTAGATACGCAGAATTCGCGGAGAAGAATTCAGAGATTATTGCAATAAGTATCGATGGAAATAACGATGTTAGAAACATGGCCTCTATAGTCCAGCCGGAGTTCCATATTTTGTCGGATTCCCAGGCAACGGCTTCCAAAGATTATGGGGTTTTTGATTTGCTTGATGATCAGCTAGCTGCACCAGCTGTTTTTATCGTTGGCAAAGAAGGAACGATCCTGTGGAGAAAAATTGGGGAACACGCTGGTGATAGAGCCTCCCCGGACGAAATATTGTCACAGCTTTCGCGGTTAGGGTTTTAGTACAATTGAATCAAATCATAGAAAAAAGAGGTAATTAATTTGACTAGCTCTGCAGAAAGAAAAAAAGTATTAGTGATAGGTGCTACTGGAAACCAAGGTGGTGGTCTAATAACCCATTTACTTACTTCAAAAGAGTGGTATCCAGTTGCTCTAACTAGGAATCCTGACTCGCCTTCGGCGCGCTCATTGCTTAACAGAGGAGTTGAAATAATGAAAGGCGATATGGATGACTTAGATTCTCTCCGTGTTGCCATCCGAGGAAGCCATGGGGTTTTTTCGGTCCAAAATGAAAACACTATTGAAACCGAAATTGAGCAAGGGCGTGGTGTCATTGAGATCTGCGTTGAAGAAAATATCAATCACTTAGTTTATACAGCTTCTTGTGGAGCTAAAGAACCAAACAGAGGTGTAGATTATTGGGATTCTAAGCGGGTAATCATCGAATCAGTGAGAGAGAGTGGATTACCGTATACAATTTTACGTCCCGTGTCTTTTATGGAAAATTATATATCGAATAAGGCTGCACTTAGAGAAGGGAATATAAACGGTTTGCTGACCCCTGACAAGGAATTACAAGTAATCTCAGGCTACGATATTGGACTATATGCTTCGCAAGCACTAGCTCGTCCTGGAGAATTTATTGGTCAAGAGATTGATATTGCAGCAGAAACTATTACCATGGCTAGAATTGCTGAAACCCTGAGTGCCGTAGTTGGGTCAGATATAAATTATACTCAGACGGAGATTGGAACGGGGGTTTCTTCAGGCGCACTAGCTATGAGCCGATGGTATCAAGAATTTGGTTACGACGAAGACATCAGTAAATTGAAAGATAGATGGAAAATCAATACACTAACATTCCACGATTGGCTCAATATGATCAACTTCAATCTGGAAAAATAATCGTTATTCCACTTATACGTGATGAAAATCAACGAAAGATTATGGATAAGCATTAGAGGAAGGTAAAAATGAGCACAGGAAGCAAATCGATATTGGTTATTGGTGGTACTGGAACCCAAGGTAGCAAGGTTGTACGGCTTTTGGTTGAAAAAGGTCATGGTGTTAGAGTGCTTACTCGTAATATTGAATCCGATGTTGCAAAGGACGTTGCTAGTTTAGGAGCAGAGTTATTTGCGGGCGACATGGATGATTTGAATTCTCTGAAGAAAGCTATGGATGGAGCATATGGAGTTTATTTTATTGGGATTGGAAGAGAAGATTCTAGTACCGAAATTAACCGAGGGTCTAATGTAGTTGATGCATCGAAGACGTCTAATGTGCGCCATATCGTGTTTAGCGGAGTTTCTGGAGGTAACCGAAGTATAGGTGTTCCCCATTTTGAAACAAAAGGAGCAATCGAGGAAATTATAAAAAATGGAGGTATTGATTACACAATACTTCGACCTGTATCTTTCACAGATAATTTTAATAGGAACAGAGACGCTATAAAAAACGGGCGACTATCTGGTATTTTATCTCCTGACAGGAACCAGTGGTTCATAGCAGTGCAAAACATCGCTGATTTTGCGGTAGCAGCATTTGAAAACCCAGAGCGCTTTTCGGGAAAGGAAATTGATCTTGCAGGTGATGTAATGACACTACCAGAAGTAGCGCAGGTTTTTTCTGAGTCCTTAGGAATCGAAGTAAATTACAATCATATTCCAGAAGATCAAAGAGATCGCGTCCCTGCACCAATGAAAACCATGAACGAATTTTACGAGCGAGAGGGTTACTTGGTCGATGTTGATAGACTGAAAATGGATTGGGATATCCCCGTAATGTCAGTAAAAGATTGGATACTTCAAGAGCCAGGCTGGTTGGACTGATGATTGCATCTACTAAGCAAGGTCAGTGGCGTTAAGCAGTGCAGCAACTTTTTTACATTATATTCAGTATACTCATAGGCTCTGGTATGGCTGTTCAGGTTACCATGATTTCAGCGATGGGTAGGGTAAGAGGCCCACTTGAGGCTACATGGTTGTCTCTGATGGCTACGGTTATGGGAGTCGCTGCTTTGATGGCATATAAAGCTTTTGCGGGCGGATTGGTGATCCCATCACCATTCAATAGAGTACTATTACTTGCCGCTATATCGATATTGGCTGCTTCTAGCTTAATTTTGGTCCTTCGGGGCTTACCGTTCTATTATTTTATTACTGGTTTATTTGCAATCCCTTTGCTTGTTGGTGCAGGATACTTAGGCCCTAAAATAGGTATCGGGTTATTTGTGACTGCGACCATTGCAGGGCAAGTTATAGGTGCGGCCCTATTGGATCATATGGGTGCCTTTGGTTTGCCGATCCATAAGGTAGATATTATACGGGGTATTGGAGTAATCACTTTACTTCTAGGAGTTGTGCTAATTAGAGGTGTTAAATAAAAAGTGGTGTTTATGATAGGTAATCTTTTTCGCTAATTATAGTTAATTGATGCTCTAAATACTTGTCCATATCGCCATCTAATAGCATCTTAATCGTTTTGGGTATTTGATCAGCCACGTCTGTGGCCAAGATACCACGATCGATGGCATCCAGTTTATCGGCGGCTAATAGGCTAGATATTCCGTGGACATAAACCCCAACTTGAGATGCGGAGTATGGCTCATGTCCTTGTGCAAGCAATCCCGTTATAAGCCCAGATAGCACATCACCGGTACCGGCTGATGCGAGTCCTGGCCAAGCTAATGGATTAATGGAAATGCCTCCGTTAGGGTTCCCGATTGCTGTGAAAGCTCCTTTTAGAACGACCACAACTCCCCATTCAGAGGATTTCTTTTGAACTAATTTTAAGCGGTTTAGTTGTACAGTTTCTGTTGTGATGTTACATAGTGTGGCCATTTCCCCGGGGTGTGGGGTGATCACGCATATATCTTTATTTTTATTCCACCAATTATCCAGCGATGGTAGGCAGGTAATCCCATCTGCATCGATGACAATTTTAATAGACGGCGATGAGGATTTTCCTTTGCCAGTAGAATTAATTATTTCGTGAATGAATTGTACGGTATTTTTATCTAGACCAATCCCGGGGCCTATTAGTGTCGGATTATTGAAGTCAAAATCCAGAAATGCCTTAGTTGAATCTTGGTCAAATGATCTATTCCCAATTGTCGTTGGGAGGGGTTCGTGGATGGCTTCTGGCAAATATTCTGCTGATTGCGCTCCTAAATCTGCTGGAGTCACTAGAGACACTAGGCCCGCTCCTGATCGCACCGCGGCCCTCGCGGCCATCAAAGGGGCGCCAATATAGTTAGGTGAACCTCCAACCACTGAGGCTTTGCCGAATGTTCCTTTATGGCTATCTGATGGTCTAAGTTGAAGCATATTTGAAATTATTGAGGAATCTAAAATCTCTGGTAGTGATTTTGGAAAAAATTCCTCCGGTATCCCTATTGGAGCAACAATAATTCTCCCGGAATTTATCAGCCCATTAGAAGTTAAAAGGCCTTTTTTGACGGCTCCAACCGATAAAGTACAATCAGCCTTCAAAATACCTAGCGGCCCCGATCCATCGTCTGGGTTCATTCCCGAAGGGATATCGATTGCTAGTACTTCAAGGCGAGTATTTTTGCGGCTGGTCATAATGTTTAGCTTATTTGTAAGTTCATATATTTTGGATACTGGCCTATCTTTGAATCCGGTCCCAAATAAGCCGTCCAAAACTAGATATTTGTCGTCCAACCGATCAATCTCGTCCAGGAAATGCAGGAATTTTTGGGAAGATTTAATGAGATTTTGGCGAGAATTGTTCAGAGAATTAATTAAATCTTCAGCTCTATTATCATTTCTTATGCTATGAATAGTTATGTTAGCACCCCATTTTGCTAGAACTAAAGCCGCTCCTAAGGCATCTTCACCGTTGTTACCTGGCCCTGCCAGTACAATTATGTTTTTGCCAATCACCCCGGTAAGTCTTTTCCGAACAACTTTAGCTATGGCATTTGCGGCGTTTTCGATTAATGTATGCTGGGCAAGGCCTGATTTCATTGCTCTGTGTTCTATAGCATACATTTCTTGAGCACTAACGATCCTCATAATAACAAACCTTCTGGCTCTCAACCTACGGTTGGTCGGCGTTTCCTACTGCGACCGATATCGCATATTCTATGGAGTGAGTTTGACTGATAGCTATATCTTTAAGGCCTATTCTGTTAGCGACATTTAGCGCTCTTCCATGGAGGTGCACTTCTGGTTTCCCACTTTTTCTAGGTAATATTTCGATATCTTTCCATCCTACGCCTCTTACTCCAGTGCCTAATAGTTTCATTACCGCCTCTTTGCTTGCGAATCTAGCGGCAAGTTCAGGATCTCTCATACGCGAGGTTTTTTGCTCATTTTCCGTATAGATCCGATTTAAAAATCGATCACCAAACTTTTCTCTCGCTTCGCGTATTCTCCATACTTCTACCATGTCTACCCCTGTGGTTAGCATATTTGGCTACCTCTCTTATAATTTAGTTGAATAAACTCTGTTACCAGTAACTATAAATTATTAACAGATGTTACAATATAGCAAAAATGAAATTATCTTATTCGGAGACATGTGAGCGCCAGATTAATCGATGGCCTGCGTATTGCAGCTGAAATACGTCAAGAGGTCAAACAAGAGGTTTTACAGCTTAGAGAGGCGGGGATTCACCCCGGACTTGCAGCGATACTCGTAGGGGATGATCCTGCGTCCAAAGTTTATGTTTCGAATAAAGAACGCGCTTGTAATGAAGTAGGAATATATACAGAAATTCATAGATTTGATCAGCAAGTTTCTGAAGAATCCTTGCTTGATTTAATTGATTCACTAAATGAAGATCCTAAAATTCATGGAATATTAGTGCAATTGCCTCTTCCGGCGCACATAAAGGAATCTGCAATAATTGAGTCCGTAAAACCGATCAAGGATGTGGATGGGTTTCATCCCAATAATATAGGTCACCTAGCGATAGGCGACTCACAATTTATTCCTGCTACACCGTCGGGAGTCATAGAGCTTTTTAACCGTGAGAATATAGAACTTGGGGGAAAGCATGCAGTTATTATCGGTAGGAGTAATATCGTAGGAAAGCCGATTGCTATAGCATGGATGCAGAAAGGTCTCGCTGAGTATCCAACCGTAACTATATGTCACACATTTGACACTGATATAATCAAACATACCGTTGAAGCAGACATCTTGGTTGTCGCCGTTGGCTCTCCAGAGGTTATTACTGGAAAGATGGTAAAAAAAGGAGCTGTTGTCATTGATATAGGTATTAATCGCGTAGATGATTCTGAATCGCCGAGGGGGTACCATTTGGTAGGCGATGTAAAATTTGATGAAGTAAAGGAAGTAGCTGGCGCGATTACACCTGTACCGGGCGGTGTAGGGCCTATGACAGTCGCTATGCTGTTAAAAAATACTGTTAGAGCTGCACATTTGAATAAATAGAGGACCTTGAATATAGGGAGGTTAATATGACATCTGAAAGTACGTGTGTCTGGAATGTTTGGCGTAAGGGTAGCGATACTTTTGCTGAAAAACTAACCTTTCATTCCAAGGTTGAACCTAGATTGGGTGACAATGTGTATCTTAAGTTATCTCCTCCCTACTGGAGAATTGTAGATTGGGCCGAAGAATCGGAATCTTCGGATAATTCGGTTTTCAAAGTTTGGGTTATGCGGACATCTAATTGACACCCAATCTGAGGAGTAATAAACTATCCCAGGCTTTATTAATCAGCCAAATAATTACTTATTAGAAGGTGTAGTTTTGTTGCAGAATATTAATTTCAAACTCGTGATTTTTTCTAGTGTTTTAATTGTGGTTATAGCTTTGGTTGGAGCGTGCAGTTCTGATTCAAGTTCCAATGTTGTTCAACCCAATCAACTAACAATTACCTCAGGTGTTGATGGAGCAGAATTTGCTTTTGATCCAGCTACGATTGAAGTAGGTGTCAGCGAAACAATAAAGATTGTCTTTGATAATAAAGGGACCATAGCTCACGATTTTGAGGTTCCGGACTTAGAAGTGGTGATTGCTACTACTAACGCTGGCAATACTGGTGAGGTAACACTGGTTGCTCCGTCTGTACCTGGTACTTATGATTTTATTTGTAGCATTCCAGGCCATAAAGAAGCTGGAATGGTTGGTAAATTAATCGTTAAGTGATCACGGTCGTGCTTTGAAGCGCAGAGCATTTTCCCTATAATAATTATATGGATTTATCTACATTTGATTACGACCTTCCAAGTTCGTTGATTGCCCAAAACCCTATTGAGCCTAGAGATCATTCAAGGTTAATGATCGTTGATCGTAAGAGTCACCAAATCGAGCATAAACACTTTTATGATCTTCCAGATTATTTAGAGCCAGGGGATGTGCTATTAATCAATGAGACTAAAGTTATTGCATCGAGAATGATAGGCGAGAAAGCGGATACTGGTGGCAAAGCGGAAGTTCTTTTGCTAGGAATCATCGATGATAACAATCCATTAGAGTGGGAAGCTTTAGTGAAACCATCTCGTAGACTTCCAATTGGAACTAGTGTAATTTTCCCGAAATATCCCGGCAATAAGGTAACCGTTTTAGAGAATCTTGGTTTAAGAAAAAGAAAAGTGCGATTGTCTCCTAATTTTGATTTGAATTCTGTGGCAAAAATTGCGTTCCCGCCATATATCAAACATAGTTCGTCAAACGATGAAAAATATCAAACAATTTTCGCCTCGATACCAGGAAGCATAGCGGCACCTACAGCTGGGTTACATTTCACGGATGATCTAATTAATGTTATTCAGAAGAAGGGCATTATATTGCAGAAAATTAATCTTGATATAGGCCCAGGCACTTTCACGCCAGTAACTCAAAACGATGTTTCTAAACACGTTATGGCAACCGAAAAATATAGAGTTTCTACTGAAGTTGCACAAAATATAAATAGGGCAAAAGCTCTCGGTAAAAAAGTCGTATGCGTCGGCACAACATCCGTCCGATCGATGGAATCACTTGCATTAGATAAAGACATTTATGATTTTTCGGGAAATCTAAATTTAGACGAGCTATATGAAAGTGAGACAGATCTCTTCATTACTCCTGGATTTTCTTTCAAGGTGACCGATAATTTGATCACAAATTTTCACCTGCCTAAATCTACTCTAATTATGTTAGTTTCAGCATTTGCTGGGCTGGCCCTTACTAAAAAAGCGTATGAAGCAGCTGTTACAAACAATTATCGTTTCTACTCTTTTGGTGACGCGATGATGATAACCTAATACAATCACCGGCAGAATCTAAATTACTTATCAATAATGGGGGCGTTGATGATTAACCAAGATAGACTTGTAAATTCCTTTTGTGATTTGGCTGTGATCGACAGCCCATCGGGCGATGAAAAGGAAGTCGCCGCTTTTCTTATAAAAAGGCTAGAGTCCTTAGGGTTTAATGTTAAACAGGATGGATATGGAAATGTTATAGCCAAGGATGAAGGCGATTTTCCGCTATTGTTATCCGCTCACATGGATACCGTTGAACCGGGTAGAGGTATCCATCCGCTTGTAGACTCTGAGCGAATTTATACAGATGGATCAACAATATTGGGCGGCGATTGTAAAGCAGGTATTTCGATAATACTTGAAGCTATCGAATCGCTTTCAGAAGATGGCTTGAATCGTCGGCCTATAGAAGTCGTGTTTTCTCGGGAGGAAGAACTGGGTTTGATTGGCGCCAAAGAGCTAGACTTCTCTTTGTTAAGAGCTAAAGAGGCTATCGTTTTTGATGGAGAGGGTCGAGTGAATCAAATAACTTCAGGGAGCCCAACGTACTTAGCGTTCGATGTCGAAATTAAAGGGCGGGCTGCACATGCGGGTGTGGAGCCAGAGAAAGGGATATCCGCTATAAAAATAGCTTCTGAGATCATTGTTCAATTGCAGCTAGGTCGGCTGGACGAACAAACAACTATGAATGTAGGGAGTATTGAAGGGGGATCAGTACGGAATGCTGTTCCTGAAGATGCTATGTTTTCTGGGGAAATCAGAAGCCATAATGAAGAAGCTTTGGATAAAGTAAAGTCATATATGCTGAATATTTTACAGGATACGCGTAATCGTTACACTGACGCCGTCATTACCGAAAAATTCAACACTGAATTTGAAGCATATAAAATAGACCCTCAGGAAACTGTTGTAGAGAAAGTTATTGATCAACTGATAGTATCGAAAATGGAACCAGAATTGATTTTATCCGGCGGTGGGACTGACGCTAACGTATTTCGCTCAAACGGAATTAATGCAGTTGTGTTAGGGGTAGCGGACCACGGTGCTCACACTGTAAGGGAGCATATAATAATCGCTGAATTAGTAGAAGCAGCATCTTTCTGCAGAGATTTGTTATTGGCTGACTCTTCAACCTAGGAAATAGGTAGGGAAATTCTATTAATAGCAACTTAAAATCCCTTGACATGGACCCTCGAAAAAACATATAATTCCCTGATTGCCGGTCAACCTATCGTGTGTCCGGCTGACACCTTAACAAGTGAATAGGTCAGAGTGTTCTGATCGCGATTTTAAAAACTTTAACCGAATAAAATTAAGGTTAAGCTACTAAGAGCGCGTGGTGGATGCCTTGGCGCTAGAGGCCGAAGAAGGGCGTAGCTTGGCTGCGATAAGCCCGGGGGAATTGTCAAGCAAGTTGATCCCGGGATACCCGAATGGGGTAACCCGTCTCGATTGATTTCGGGACACCGTCGACTGAACACATAAGTCGAATGGAGGCAAGCAGGGGAACTGAAACATCTAACTACCCTGAGGAAAAGAGATTATTCCGTTAGTAGTGGCGAGCGAACGCGGATCAGCCCAAACCGTGGAGGCTTAAAGGATGCGGGTCCTATGTCTGTGCGGTGTTGTGCGCTTTACTGGGAGACGTCCGCAACGTCTCGCGAAGTTACAAACCATATCCCTAGCCGAAAGTTGTGGAGACAACTGCCTTAGAGGGTGAAAGCCCCGTAGGTGAAAGGGTGAGGCTTCGTGCAGTATTGTCGCGAGTACCACGGGACACGAGAAATCTTGTGGGAAACTGGGGAGACCACTCTCCAAGGCTAAATACCTCTAGCGACCGATAGTGAACTAGTACCGTGAGGGAAAGGTGAAAAATACCCCGGGAGGGGAGTGAAATAGATCTGAAACCATGTGCTTACAAACGGTCAGAGTCTTTTTTCGAAAAGATGATGGCGTGCCTATTGAAGAATGATCCGGCGAGTTAATACATGTCGCGAGGTTAAGGATGTTGACATCTGTAGCCGTAGCGAAGGCGAGTCTGAATAGGGCGATGCAGTGGCATGTATTAGACCCGAAACCAGGTGAGCTACCCATGGCCAGGGTGAAGCGAGTTTAAAAGCTTGTGAAGGCCCGAACCGTTGAACGGTGCAAAGTTCTCGGATGAGCTGTGGGTAGAGGTAAAATGCCAATCGAACCTGGAGATAGCTGGTTCTCTCCGAAATGCATTTAGGTGCAGCCTTATGGCTTCACCTCTGGAGGTAGGGCTCTGAATGGACTAGGGGGCGAAAGCTTACCAAACCCAATCAAACCACAAATGCCAGAGGCCTAGACCATAAGAGTGAGTCAGTGGGGGATAAGCTCCATTGTCGAGAGGGAAACAACCCAGATCACCAGCTAAGGTCCCTAAGTGTAGTCTAAGTGTCAAACGAGGTGGAATTCCTAAAACAGCCAGGAGGTTGGCTCAGAAGCAGCCATCCTTTAAAGAGTGCGTAACAGCTCACTGGTCGAGGAACTCTGCGCGGATAATGTACCGGGGCTAAAGTCTACCACCGAAGCTGTGGGCTTCTTCATTTAGTTGAAGGAGCGGTAGGAGAGCGTTCCCTTTGCTTTGAAGCCCTGACGTGAGTCAGAGTGGAGCGCTGGGAAGTGAGAATGCCGGAATGAGTAGCAATGAACCTGGGTGAGAATCCCGGGCGCCGAAAATCCAAGGTTTCCTACGCCACGGTCGTCGACGTAGGGTTAGGCGGACCTAAGCTGAGGGCGAAAGCCGTAAGCGATGGACAGCTGGTTAGTATTCCAGCCCCGGTGAGTTGTCGTTTAAAGCGTCGGAGTGACGCAGGAGGATAGGAAAGGCGTACCCATTGGACATGGTATGTCCCAAAGTCAAGGTGATGCCGAAATAGGTAAATCCGTTTCGGATATTTAGCTGAGATGCTGGGAGAGTCCTTCCACTACGGTGGAATGTCGATCTTTCTGATTTCATGCTGTCTAGAAAACCTTCGTCTGCTATGGCAATTTACCGACCGTACCGCAAACCGACACAGGTGGATACTCCTAAATGGGAGAAGGCGCGCGAGATAACCCCCCTTAAGGAACTCGGCAATTTAACCCCGTAACTTAGGAATAAGGGGTGCCCTCGATAGTTTTCGGGTAACTGAATGCTTTTGAGGGTCACAGTAACAGGCCCGAGCGACTGTTTAACTAAAACATAGGTCTCTGCGAAGGGGAAACCCGAAGTATAGGGGCTGACGCCTGCCCAGTGCTGGAAGGTTAAGAGGATGAGTGAGAGCTTTGAATTT
>CEOQ01270968.1_pt1 | contig 26630 bp, 24 predicted proteins | sample 361351 | NCBI WGS metagenome assembly CEOQ01 (sample SAMEA2619907, study PRJEB7988) | marine metagenome | biome: marine biome (ENVO:00000447); feature: deep chlorophyll maximum layer (ENVO:xxxxxxxx); material: "saline water (ENVO:00002010), including plankton (ENVO:xxxxxxxx)" | depth 60 m | reverse complement strand
GACGGGGGTCGGAGTTTCCGACCCCCGTCTTTTTTAACTTGTGAGATAGGGCGTGTTCATCTTTAGCTATGCATCAAAAAAATGTTAATAAGGTTATGTACTCAGTTAGTGATCGTTGACAAAGTGCTTGGTGACGCTAGAATTCCCGCAAGTTTGTTAAGGTTTAAGGTCTCTGTGCAGGCTTCAAAGAGACTTAAACTCAAGTATGATGCAGCCTTACAAGACGGTTGTTCAACGGGTTTCGCTACAACACGCTCCGGTTTGCATGAGTTGGGAAGTGCCTAATAGATGTTTAATTTTCTGGCAAGACGTTTTATTTCCTCAATTATTTCAGTGATTGGCGCGACTATAGCGATTTTCGTTTTAATACAGTTTCACAATGATCCGAGAGAGCTATTTGTACCTGACTCGGGTTATGGCATATCGCACGAGCAATGGGAAGCTCTCGGAGATCGGTTGGGCTTGAACGATCCACTCTGGAAGCAGTATGTGGACTGGGTAGGCAGAACTCTGCGAGGAGACCTTGGAGTTTCTCTTGCACGCGATAGAGCTGTAACCGAATTATTGAGGGGAAAGGTTGGTGCCACGGTACAGCTCGCGATAGGTAGTTGGGTTTTTGCAATTGGGTTGGGAATCCCCATGGGTGTATTGGCTGCTGTTAAGCGCGGCTCCGGCTGGGACTATTTCGGAAGAGGTCTGGCCATCGTTGGCCAAGCTGCTCCTCCATTTGTTACGGCCCTCGTGGCGATATGGATTTTTGCTGTTTGGTTGGAGTGGTTGCCTGCGGGTGGTAGATCTCCGGAATTTGACTGGAAGGAATATCTGCTTCCTTGTATGGCACTAGGATGGGGCGCAGCCGCTAGTCTTATGCGTCTCACTCGATCATCCATGCTCGAAGTGCTCGACTCTGAATACATTCGGTTAGCTCGGGCCAAGGGTGTTAATTGGAATTGGGTTATTTATAAACATGCTCTTCGTAACGCCTTGATTGTCCCTGTCACATCGGCGTTGCTTACTTTTTCTGGCTGGTTGAATGGTGCTCTCGTTGTCGAGATAGTGTTCTCGTGGCCTGGTATCGGCTATGAGGCGCTTTACCGAGCTGTTAATGACAATGACTTTCCGTTGTTGCTTGGTACGGTCTTCATATTCATATTGATCTATTTGGTATTTGCCACCATTGCAGATATTGCCTACACGATAATTGACCCAAGAGTACGCCTTGGCGACAGTACGGAATAACGGGGATCCCTTATGACTACAAGTGACGCTCGGGAAGAAATTCAAAAAGTCGATTCAGCGACCATTGAAACACCTCTGAAACCGATGGGACATAATCGAGGGCCTTTTGCCCAGGCTTGGTGGTTTGTACGACGTTACCCGGTTATTCCTATCTTTGTTCTGATTATTTTGGTCATTACTGCAATTATCGGTCCTACTGTTGCCCCTTATGAGCGAGATGTCGGCATCATAGGGGATCGACACCTTCCTGTATTGCAGAGGTCTAAATGTATTCAGACAGATGACTGGAATCCTCCGTATGCAAAGGCAGATTGGGTCGACATTAATGGTGATGGTGAAATTACCGGGCGTGATCAGCCCTTCAAATGTGATATGCCCCGGTACGGCTTATGGACAGAGGGATATCACTTTCTGGGTGCCGATCATGTAGGAAGAGATGTATTCTCCAGGGTGCTTCATGGTGCCCGTATATCTATGCAGGTTGTGTTGGTCTCGCTGTTGATTGGGTCGTTGATCGGTGTGTCGCTTGGAATGCTTGCTGGGTATTATGGCGGAGTGTTGGACGAGCTGATAACGAGGTTCGTGGATATCTGGTACGCGATGCCGTTCCTCATGGTGGCTTTGATTGTGACCTTGATCTTTGGTAGAGGATTGACCGTTCTTTTGTTTGTTCTGGCATTAATTGCATGGACATCGTTTGTGAGGGTAGTACGTGCCGAGGTAATGGTCTTGAAAAGTCTTGACTATGTGGCTGCTGCTCGTGTGAACGGTGCATCTGACTTCCGAATATTGTTTAGGCACCTTATGCCGGGGATTCTTAACACCGCAATTGTTGTCGGTACGTTGAACACATCTGGTCTGATCCTTGCTGAGTCGGTTCTTAGCTTTGTGGGCGCTGGTATTCAGCCACCGACCCCAGCGTGGGGTGTGATGACCACTGAAGGTAGGGATTACCTGACTATTGCAGCACACCAGGTGCTGGTCCCATCGACTGCGATTTTCTTGGTAGTGATTTCTCTCAACTTTTTGGGTGACTGGTTGCGGGATCGTCTTGACCCGAGATTACGTCAGATCGATTAGTTACATTCGGTAATATAAAAAGCCCCCGGTTATAACGGGGGCTTTTTATATTAAGTTTTCAGGGCATTATCATATGTCTAGGATTAGGTATTTATTCTTCTACTACACATATAGCTCCGAGACCTGCCCCCGGCAATCCTGTATCACCTGAGAATAGAGAAGAATAGGTAAAGCACCCCACTGTGTTGAAGGTGTGTTCAAAAGTTGGGTTGACCCCGAACAATGCTTTCTTCAGCTCACCAGAATCCCAGTATTCCTCTTGTCCTTCATCTGCGGTTGCACTGCTCGCACTTAACCGATCATTCGACCATGAGACAGTAGACCCGACTGTGATCTTCGCTATTTCAGGGTCGAACCTGATACCCTCTGCTCCCCTCGAAACAATCCCCACTTCTACCGTACCGCTTTGGGCTGGGCCATCTGGCATTTCAATATCTAGAACAGTTTTTTCCTTTTTAATATCAGATCCTGAGCCTACAGCCTCGATACCTGCTTCAGCTTGTGCAGTTGCCGTGGCCGCACGTTGTTTATTGATCTTATCGGCCTGACTGCCCGCTGCGATTTTCACTTGTACTTCATCAGGATTTTCGCCTGCTGCGATTGCTGCTTCACGAGTGGCAGCCGCGTTATCAAGTTTATTTTGTGCCTTGGATGTCTGGACGATTTCGGTGGTTGTGGGGCCTGAAGAACATGAAGCCATTACGGCAGAAAGGATAAATGCTCCGCTAAGTACCAGAACTATTTTTGTCGATATTGACATGGAAACTCTCCCGAAAGTCGAACGGTGAACAATGCGTTGAATATAAGCGTTTCTATTCGAAATTCTTCGGATAAAACTGTGAGTAACGACCGATTATTTTTGAGTATGGGGCGAAGCATAACATGGGTTATCTATGAGACGGGTGTCAGACCATATCTATTCTTGCTTTGAATCGACATTAATCCTTTTATTGATACCACTTGGTTGCTTTTTGATTACGATTGCACCCGCTAAAACCGCTATGCCACCGGCTATCAAATATAGATTCTGATATGCCTCAACGAATGTTCTTCCACTGATTGATTGCTGCCAATTAAGTAGTGATGTCATCAATGCAATTGATACGACGGTACCGATAGTTTGCGATACGGTGAGGCCTGCTGCTGTGCTGCCAGCATGTTCAGTTGGAGTCCCCCTCAGTGTGAGGGCATAAACTGCTGCCTGATGGGCACCAAAGCCAACGCCAATGACCATAGTTGTTAATATGACAAATAACATGGCAGGATCACTTCCTTGCATTCCAGCCACCACAAGCCCGACGGCGGTTAACATCGCACCGATGAGTGTGATAAGCCTGTCCCCAATGCGGTCTGCTAGGTAACCCGCAACAGCTGACCCAACTAAATTCATAATGGCCATTAAAGCCAACAGAGCGCCAAGAGTTAAAACACTCTTTCCCATTACATCCGTTACGTAAAACGGGAATAAGAACCACATTACGAAAGATGCTACAGTTACAAGAAAATTTGAACCAGCCCCGGATTTGAATCCAGGAAAGTTTGTCAAACCACTTGGCAAGATCGTGAAATTTCCTGCTTTATTGCCCTTAGTGAATGTTAGTCCAAGAACACCTGAAGTTATAAGTAGTGTCATTGGCAAAGGCGCTATCCATCCATCAACGCGAGCGAATGATAACCCCAGTACAAAGGTGAAAAGTGAAGCAAAAAGAATTGTGGATCCAACCAGATCAAAACGTTGTTTTACTCTAATACGAACAGATTTAGCGTAACTCTGATTGAGCCCGATCATAGTAGTGATCAGCAGTGCTATTCCTATCGGAATACGCATCCAGAAAATCGCTGGCCATCCGAATTCTTCTCCCAGCAATCCTCCGCCCAGAGCCCCTGTGAAAGTGCCAGCACCCATCGCAGCTAATGTGAATCCGAGTGCACTCCCTCGCCGTGAAGGTCCGAAAGCCCGAGCAATAAGGGCAGGGGCGAGGGTGAAAAGTATGGCCACTCCTATCCCTTGCGGCACACGCAAGGCGACAATCGGTGTCAGGGAATTTTGAATAGAGATAATTGCTACAGCGGTGGTATACAAAGCAATGCCAACTGAAAGTGGCCATTTGATGCCGAACTTGTCGGCGATTCCACCCGCGATAAACCCGAATCCACTTCTGGCACCGTGATAGAAGATGATAATCAACTGGACAGTGATTAATGTTTCGTTTAAATCCGATCTAAACTTGGGCAGGTTTACATTAATTGAGAAATCGAGTGCAGCTAGAAACAGTGCACCTCCACCGATGGCGATCGTGGTGATTTTTTTGCCTACTGAAGGCGCTTGATCATTTTGATATCCGTTCGGGTATGAAGGGGTAACGCTGGAGATGGTGATGGCTACATACCGCCGCCGACCGGGCGAACAATTTCGATAACATCACCGTCATTGATAATGGTGCTGTCGAATGAAGTTCTGCGAATAACGATTGAGTTGATAGCTACAGCGACGGATCGACCTCCGAATCCTTTTAATTCTAGGAATTCGTTAATGCTGGTCGGTTCTTTGAGTTTCGATATATTTCCGTTGACCGTGATTTCAATCATGGGAATTCATTACTTTATCCTCTAAATGCTTTATACGGCACCTGATCGTCCACCGGTCATAGCTTGTTTGAGTGTTCTTGCGGCCCTGTATGGATCGTGTTGCCCAATTATCGCGCTAATAACCGCTGCCCCTGAGGCCCCTGCATCCATCACACTATTAATATTTTGGGCATTGATTCCACCAATACCAATAACCGGAATTGAAACTGCATTTGATGATTTAGTTATTCCTGAGAGTCCGGTTGTAGGACCACCAGGATGGGATGTCGTGTTGAAAACTGTTCCGAAATAGATGTAATCTGCTCCGTCTTGCTCAGCTTTAATTGCGGCTCTAGTAGAATGAACTGATTTCCCGATAAGGGCTCTATGTCCTAAGATCGCCCTAGCCGTAGATATAGGCGTTCCGTCTTCAGGGAGGTGAACGCCAGTTGCTCCACTTGCTTTTGCTACTTCTGGGTCGCCATTTACGACTACTCGAGCGTGAGCTCCAACAAGCTCGACTATATTTGTCGCGAGTGCTCTCTGTCTTTTCACATTTAGTGATTTCGCCCTCACTTGAATCAAATCCACTCCACCTCGAATTGAGGCCATAACGCATACAGCTAATTGATTCCAATCCGGGATTACGTTTAAATCGGTTACAACAGATAGGGTTTTGTTATTTAATGGCCGAATCAACTGCTTGCGGTAACCCCAACTGCGACATCCTCAGTCGGGCTGCTCGCTGAGGCCTTGTCTATTACGGGGATGCGACCTGCTAGGTATGCCTTTCGCCCAGCTTGGACTCCGAGCTTGAATGCTTCTCCCATTAAACCGGGATTTGTGGCTTGGGCAATAGCGGTATTTACGAGCACCGCATCTGCACCTAATTCCATTACGGTTGATGCATCGGATGGGACGCCAAGACCAGCGTCTACAACGACAGGCACACTTGATTGTTCCACGATTATTTGAATTTCTTCCGCAGTCAACACTCCTCGACCTGAACCAATAGGCGAGCCAAGCGGCATCACTGTAGCGCATCCAATATCTTCCAGTCGTTTTGCAAGTTCAGGATCAGCTCCCATGTAGGGAAGACATACGAAACCATCTTTGATCAGTTTTTGCGCAGCCTCAAGAGTTCCAATAGGGTCTGGGAGCAGATACTTTGGATCTGGGATAACCTCGATTTTGATCCAATTTGATCCAGTCACTTCTCGAGCAAGTTGAGCGGTAAATACTGCTTCGTCAGCGGTTTTGGATCCAGCAGTATTAGGTAGGATCTGATAATTATCCCAATTGAGATCATCAAGGATGGTTTTCTCATTTGGATTATCCAGTTTCAAACGTCGTATAGCGACGGTGATGATTTCAGTTTGAGATTTCTCAACTGATGCCATCAGGTCTTCAACGGTTTTGTGTTTACCGGTGCCTGTCATGAGCCGAGAATTGAACGTCTTCCCAGCAATCGTAAGTTGGTCATCCATTCGTACTTGCCTCATATCTTTTTTGTCGCATAACAGTAAAAACCGCCTTTTAAGATTATGTCGGCTTGTAGGTGGTTTTGGGTTATTCCCTACGCCGGCATTATCCGGATCAGGTGTATGGGTCGGCGGCGAATATGTCTACCGCCCTCTCAGCTAGGATTACCCGGGCTCCCCACGAATATGTGCTCCAATTGTAGAACCAAGTTAGCGATCGTCAAATCGAGTATTCATTTTTTTCGCAGATAAAGTTGTATGAACAGGTCGTCCAGCGATATATTCTGTTTGGTATTCAAATGACTGTATCTAGTATGCAAATTCAATAATCATATACTTGGAATGTGATTAAAGAGTCGGAGGGTTTTATGGGTCACGCGGTTATTTACTACGGCGAGCATGATGGAGCTCGGACGGTTCGGGCTTTGGAATTGGGGCCAAGCGATCTGGATTGGGGAGTTGTGAGTCCAGAAGCACCGGAAAAAGAGCGGGCCGCTGCATTAGCAGATGCGGTTGTAGTTATAACCAACGGTCTTTCTATAACATCAGAAATGCTGTCTAAGATGCCAAGAATGAAGTTATTACAAGTTATGAGCGCAGGATTTGACCAACTAGATGTTCCTGCCATACGTGAGATGGGTATCGAGGTTTGTAATAATTCACCGGCCATCGCACGATCTGTTGCTGAGCATGCTATCGGTATGATGATGATGGTTTATAAGCGCCTGCCACAAGGGGTCGATGGGGTCAAAATTGGTACCTGGCAGAAACCGGCAAAGTCCGGTGATTTTGGTAACGTGTACGAATTATCCGGTCGTACCGTTGGGATAATAGGGCTCGGCAACATCGGCACGTGGGTTGCTCGCATGTTGCAAGGATTTCAGACCACGACACTTTACACAGACATAAGAGAATTCCCCTTAGAGCACGAACGAGAATTAAGAGTTACAAGAGTTTCAATGGATGAATTACTTGATCGTTCCGATATTGTCACCGTTCATGTTCCTCTTTCTTCATCAACTACCGGGCTTATTGGACGGTCAGAATTCGCTGCTATGAAATCACATGCGATATTCATTAACACTTGTAGAGGTCCGGTTCACAACGAATCCGAATTGATCGATTCATTGGAGCGCGGATTGATAATGGGTGCGGGATTAGACGTGACTGAAGTAGAACCGACTCCGATGGATTCGCCACTTTTGAGAATGGATAATGTGGTTGTGACTCCACACTTGGCAGGTTCGTCACAGGAACGCGTTGATCGCGCTATTGTTTTTTCATTTGAGAACGCAAGGCGTGCGTTGAACGGCGGAACTCTGGAGAACGTGGTTCAATTACCTGACTGACTTGCTAATGATCCCAGTTGCTGTTCCCAAGGCGCGTTAAGATTTTCCTGCCAGCTAAAATCTCGGGTTGAGATTTTAGCATTCTGAGAACGAGTTCAGGAATTCCTGAGGTAACCAGCAACTAGAATCTGATTATGAGCGTTGAATTTCTCAGTTTATTTGATTATCAATGTCTGGCAGTTCTTCATCGTCGATAAATTCTGGGCTGATATTTTTTTTGGGTACTTGACGTAAAGCGCGCATTCCTGCTGCTAAGCCTACTTGCCAGGCCTTTGTTTCTCTACGTAGTGCACTGCGAAATCGATTGCCGTACTCTCCGACTTTGCGGAATTTTTTCTGTCGCCTTCTGATGAGAGTTTTGTTGTTCGTTTCAGAAAGATTGGATACTTCACGCATTAGGGCTCGCTTCAGTAGACGCGCAGCTTCAACGGGAGAAGCGTGTGCACCTTGTTCAGGTTCCGGTACAACATCATCGACGATTTCCATCTCCATACAATCTATTGAAGTTAATTTAAGAGCTTTTGCTAGATCTGAAGCTCTATCGGGGTCATTTAGTTCAGTTTGAGCGCCACGTTCTGGTGAAATGGGTGTGTATATAGCGTTTTCCAACATCAACACTTTGTCTGCTAATCCGAAGGCTAATGCCGCTTCGGAACCGCCTTCTCCTATCAAAACTGACAGTGTTGGGATTTTTGCCCCGCCCATCTGATCTATCATCCGCGCGATGGCGCTTGCTAAACCTCTTTGCTCCATTTCAGTTCCAAGTTTTGGCCCACGCGAATCTACAATTGTTACGACGGGTAAATTGAATGTTTCTGCAAGTATGATTCCTCTGCGAGCTTTGCGGAACCCACCAGGTGTGATTTCGCCGCTATGAGGGGTGGCGTATTCAGACTTATTGGAATTATTAACCGGTTTAGATTTTTGTTGCGCGACGATCATCACACTTTGACCACCTAGCCGCGCTAATCCAACGATAACCGAGGGATCATCGGTGTATACACGGTCTCCATGCAGCTCAAAGAAATTGGAGAAGACGTTGTCGATATAAAACCGTGCTCGGGGTCTATCAGGCCGACGAGCCAGTTTGACCATCTCCCAAGCTTCTCGTGGGCGTTCGGGGGATGCAGCGTAATTAAATCGTCGAGATGCAGTTAACTTAAACTCTGGTGAGATGAGATCTAGCACTGAAGCTAATTCATGTTTTAGATGATCCCGGGCAATGATTGCATCGAGATGGCCTCTTTCAAGATATGCTTCGGCTGTGTGTTCCTTGCCGATACGTTTTCCTTCGATTTCACGGATGTCAGCGAGAGGCGCAAAGCCAATATGTGAACCTGGTTCAGCAAAAATAATATCCGCCATTGATGCAAAACTGCCAAGAACTTGGCCTGTAGATGGGTTACTGAGTACGACAATAAACGGTTGACCTTTATCTCTTAGTGCTCGAGCAGCAAGGGTAGTCTTTGCCATTTGCATGAGTGAGAGAACACCCTCTTGGATACGAGTCCCTCCAGTTGTAATCATTGCTACGCAGGGCATTTTTTTTCGAGATGCCATTTCCAGTGCAAGGGTGACTTTTTCACCTACGACAACACCCATCGAACCTCCAAGGAAACTTGAATCGAGGATTATGATCACCACAGGAGTTCCGCCGATCAGGCAAGTACCTGTTATTGCTGCTTCAGTGAGTCCGGTTCGAGTTTGGTCCTGTAATAACCTAACGCGATAGGAAATCCTAGGCGAGAATTCCAGCGGATCTAGGGATTGAATCCACTTATTGGTCTCTTTAAAGCTTCCTTCGTCAACTATGGCTGCAATACGGCGTCGGGCCGAAATTGTGTAGTGGTATCCACATTTTGGGCAAATCCTCAACCGTCTGTATTTAGTTGATTTTGACAGGTTCGTTCCGCAAGCCAGACAAGATTGGCGTGGGCTTTCTAGATCTATAGGCGTCAATTCCTCAGGTTGATCATCCGGGAATAGGGGAGTTATATCTGCCAATTCGTTGTGTTCCACTCCTGTCGAGTGCAAGCTCGTAGCATTACTATCTACTTCGATCCATTGTAATCCTAGTAGTCCAGTTGTCGTGATATACCCAAATCAATATCGCTGGAAATGATCTTTGTTAGGACTTGGCGTATGGGATTAATATCAGTTTTACAATACAGGTCTGGGTTTACCCGGCTCGCCGGCTCCAACAATGCCTTCATCTTCTAGTTCATCCATAAGGCGCGCTGCGCGTGGATACCCTATGCGCAGGCGGCGTTGTAGAAGCGATACGGATAAAGTTTTCTGTGAGTGAGCCATATTTGCTGCTTGCTCGAACAATGAATCACCGTTGCTAGAGCTTGAAATGCTTTCATCTGCCTCAGATGTGTCTTCAAATGAAACCACTAGTTCAGGCAGCGGTGGTGGGTTCGCATCTTTCCATTTGGAGACGATTCCTTCGATCTCATTGTCGGTCAGGAATGCTCCTTGCACACGGGATGGTTTGGGTTTGTCGATCGGCATATAGAGCATGTCACCGCGTCCTAAGAGTTTCTCTGCTCCGACTGAATCAAGTATGGTTCGTGAGTCGATTTGTGACATGACAGCGAATGATATACGGCTTGGGAAATTGGCTTTGATCAGTCCGGTAACCACGTCAACCGAAGGCCTTTGGGTGGCAATTACTAGATGTACTCCGGTTGCTCGACCAAGTTGAGCTAGTCGTACGAGCAGGCGTTCCACATCACCGGCAGCCGTCAACATAAGATCAGCCAATTCGTCAACTAGTATGACGAGGTAAGGCATCTTTTCGGAGATTTTCTCATTGTAGGAGGCGATATTTTTCACGCCAGCATTTTCAAGTTGTCGGAATCGCCCCATCATTTCATCGACAAGTGATCGTAAGACTATCACCGCTCTGTCTGATTCCACAATTACTGGATGATATAAGTGTGGAATGCCCTGATAGGGAGTTAATTCAACTCGCTTCGGATCGATCATGATCAATCGAACTTCCAATGGCGTTTTCGTCAAGATTAAGCCAGTGATAATCGCATTCATGCACACGCTCTTACCTGAACCTGTTGAGCCTGCGACCAGCGTATGCGGCATCCGCGAGAGATCGGCCATTACGGGGTCACCACCACTCCCCAAGCCAAGTGGTACGGGTAAAGCAGCAGTCTCTTTGAACCGGCTCCATTCGGCAGAGTGCATCACTGAATGTAGAGTTACTGCCGTAGGATGGGCGTTTGGCACTTCGATGCCAACGACGGATTCGCCTGGAACTGGTGCTTCAAACCTTAAATTAGGTGATGCTAATGCAAGGGCTATATCCTTTTCACGATTTAGTATTGTGTCCACCCGAACACGTTGACCAGTATTCTCTTCTGATCGACCTTTCCAGCCCGGACTCAGACCGTACATCGTTACCGTTGGACCTTGACGGACTTGATCAACGCTTACGTCGATTCCGAATTGGTTCAGCGATTCTTCTATCTTAAGGCTGGTGTATTCGATCTCTTGTTTGGTGATACCTCCTGGTTCAGCGATTGCTAACATTTCAGTGCTGGGCAGTTGCCATGGGAATTTTTGTGCTGCCGAATAATCGGGAGCAGGTGCAGTGGTGCTTCCAGCAGCCTCGAGTTCACTTGGAGTGGGATACGCGATAGTGATTGGAGTGGCGGGATCTTCAGGGAGTCGTTCAACGAATTTAGCTAAGTCATCTTTATTGACCTCGATCACTTCATCAGGTTTCGCGCTAGATCCCTTAATTATCGGTTTGCTGTCTTTGGTTTGAATTTTTACGGATGCAGTTTTAGTTTTGGTCGCAATAGTCTGAGATTGCATCAGTTGGTCGGCTTCGTATGCAGCTTGATCGGCTCTCTGTAAAGCCTTTGCTTGTGACCGTTCAATTCGCCAAGTGTTGAATCGATTGTAAAAAAGGCTGATTGTAGATTTTAGAACCGTTAATGTAGAGGTTAGGATATGGGCTGATAGCTTGCCTGTTTTTTTTGCCTGTTTTGGAGAACCTACGCTAAATCCGATGAGCAAAAGAGTTGCAACACGCACCCATGCTATCGAATATTCGAGCATGGATACATCGAATCGCGTCCACTCAATTGGTGCACGCGATATGAATATTCCAATATCACCTCCATAAGACTCGCTATTAAACCAACCAACTGGGGCGTAAAAGATACCAAGCATTCCTGAGATTGCAGATGATGTAGTAAACGCCGCAAATATCCAACGCCATTTGGCCTTTAGCTGTGCTCGGTTAAATATTAGAAGGAAGAGTGTTACAACCAGCCACAGGCCGAATGGAATAACAGACCAGCCAAATAGGCTTTCAATTTTTATGTGCAAATTGAAGTAAGCAGCCAGACCTAATCCGGCGATTGTTAGAAAGAACCATGACTGCTTTGGAATGGCCGTTAAAAAGCGCTTTATTGTTTTCAGTAATGACCTAATTACGAACATATTCGTGATTCTTGTTTATCTTGGGTTTAAACATCGATTGCGCTTATTATGATTAGTGGCCGCCTTTTGGTTCGATGCCTGAGGAAACTAGTTAAAGTATTACGGACTACCCTTTCCAATTCCATCCACTCTATTGGCTTTGTCAGATGCTGAGCAAGCACCGGAGTTAACGTATCTGAAGCTTCTTTGAGTAGGTTGTCGGCATCTTGTATATGGACGAAGCCTGCGGAAACTATTTTTGGCTTGCCCACTAGTGCCCCGGTAATGGAATCTCGTGAGAATGCTACGGTTACGACTCCATTGTGGGACAGCGATCGCCTTTCCAAAATGACATTACCTGATTCATCCCACATACCTAAGCCGTCGACGAATATATGCCCTGCTTCGATCCTGTCAATAATTTCTCCGGAATAATGGTCTAATTCCAATACATCGCCATCAGTTAGCAAGAATACATTTTCATTTTTGATTCCTGCCTCCATCGCAAGATCCGCATGGGCTTTGAGCATTCGATATTCGCCATGGATAGGCACGAAGTATTCTGGTCTGGTGGCATTTATCAGCATCCGCAGTTCTTCTTTTCTTGCGTGTCCCGGTACGTGGGTGCGCTGGGAGGAATTTGTTATCACTGTAGCGCCCAGCCGGACTAGTTCATTGATTGAGTCGTTCACGTGAACTTCGTTGCCTGGGATGGTGCTAGCTGAAATGATGATCGTATCTCCACTTTGAATGGTGATATCGCGATGGTTATTATTTGACATTCTCACTAGGCCGGATTGTGATTCTCCCTGGCTGCCCGTGGTCAAAATTACTACTTTTTTATCTGGAAGACTGTTGGCTTCAGCGGGGGTGATTATCAGGCCCTCTGGGAGATTAAGGTGTCCTAATTCTTGTCCGATTTTAGTGTTGTTGACCATACTGCGACCAACTACGCAAAGTTTTCTATCATGTGTGATACACGCGTTGGCGACGATCTGGATTCGAGCTATCTGCGATGCGAAACTTGACACAATTACCCGCCCGTCCGCTGCTCCGATCAAGTTTGGGAGATTATGTACGACCTCTCGATCTGATGTTGAGTAGCCCTCATATTCTGCGTATGTGGAATCGCTCATCACTAACAGAGCACCGTCTTGGCATATTTCCGAGAGTATTCCTAGATCAGATGGATAGCCAATTGCTGGTGTGTTGTCGATTTTAAAGTCACCAGTGTGAATGACAATTCCGGCTGGTGTTTGGATAGCTATTCCTGTGGAGTCAGGTATTGAGTGACATACGCTGAACCACTCTACGGTTAATCCTCCCATGGTATATTGCTCGCCTACTTCAACGGCATCTAACTCTGCTATATCTAGTATTCCAGCCTGTCTAAGTTTTTCCCGTAGCAGAGCCTCGGCCATAGCAGGAGCGTAAACTGGCACTGGTATTCGTTTTAGAAAATGTGGAACAGCCCCTATATGATCTTCATGTCCATGGGTTATCAATAATCCCCTAACCCGTTCAATGTTCTCTTCGACGTAGTCCATATCTGGAATAACTACATCAACCCCTGGCATGTCCAATTCAGGGAATTGCACTCCGGCGTCGATTACAACAATGTCCTCGACTGTTTCGAGGATCATCATATTTTTGCCGATCTCCCCTAGTCCACCAAGTGGTATGACTCGAATCCATGGGGTTTCAGAAGTATTTGTCTTCATTTCGGTTAATCTTTGGTCAATAGGGATAATTTCTGCAGGTTATTGTTTTGGGTTTGTTTCGTTGGGTTAGGCAAAGTTTCCAAGTCTAAAAGATTGTCTCTCTAATTTTTGGTGTATTTTTTTGATCATGTATCCAAAACATATATTTGCTGGTTATTAATGCTAAATATCCAGGTGAATGATGAAATTAAATCAGTTTTGGCTAGTGATAAATACGTTTTCACTAGCAATGCAATATGTACTAATAGCTTCCGCTACTCTCCGTCACACGGCAATTCTTGCTGATCGTCATTTGATCTAAAGCCTTTTCCGAATTATCAGTATTTTTGCACTTGATAAACCACTATCAGGCACGCCGCTTATTTTTAGGGAGTGTTGGTGCATGACCTATATGATCGGAAGTCAGCAAATATTTTCGTTATTGAATTACAGTGATTTTTGAAAGCGTTTTCGGCACATTACAATCACAATAAAATGAACATCACGGTGCGAACGGATCTAGCAGATTGTTCAACAGTTATACCATACCGGGCTTTGATCGGGATGTGGCATTAAACAATCCGCCTACGCCCACTACCTTGCCGGTATGACACCTTGCGTTGTTCGCCACCACACCTGATGAGCTCACACCTTTATTTAGCGATTTGCAGATCTCATGTGCACAAAAGGCAGCAAGCTGCAACGGTATTCCATGAACTGCGGAGTTCGGAAAATTAACTGATGTTGTTATCAGCGAGGTAGTTGACTGCATCCTGAACTGTCATGATGCCTTCGGCGTCTTCGTCAGATATCTCAAGAGGTGTATCATCCGTGCCGAATTCTTCCTCTATTGCCATAATTAGTTCGACAACATCTAAAGAGTCGGCGTCTAAGTCTGCAGTAAACGAGGATTCTGCAGAAACTTCTGAAATGTCCTTACTAAGCTTGTCGGCCGCAATTTCGCGTACTCGATCTAACACACTTGCCATTTAGTACAACTCCCAAGGTTGTTCACCCGCGATGAACATTCAATTAAACTCTTTGTAATATACCCCGGCTATCGTTTATATGCCGAAGGACAACCTATCCTAGCAGAGCACCGAGCACTCCGTTAACGAATTTTACAGACGAATTTGATCCGAATAAACGAGCTAATTCGACGGCTTCATTTGCTACCACGCTTTCTGGGGCAGCATCTACCATCTCTAATTCGCCTATAGCGACTCGCAATATATTCCGTTCTACAAGTGGCATTTGTTCAGAAGGGAATTGCGATGCAACCTTCGATATACGTGAATCTAGCTGATTCCTTTGATTCTCACACTTGTTTACTAAGCGTGTGGCAAAGTCAATGTCGTCAATTGCTAATCCTTGTTCTTTAGCTAGGCGTCTGACAGTAGTGACAGCGGGGTGTCCTGATGAATCTGATTCATATAGCGCCTGTAAAGCGGCTGCCCTCGATCCGGTACGGCCACCGCGGATCTGCGGGTTATTTTCAGAGATCGGGTCGCCGTTGACTAATTCATCTAGCCGGTCTGGCTCATGAGAAAAGAATTCTGACCCATTTAGATGGCTTTGCTTATGGCAGGAGAACTTTGACCTGGCTGTCCGCATTGACACCCCATTTTCTAGTATCTAGTAGGTGATTAATTATGAGTTAGCCAGATAAGGCAATTAAGGGGTCACGAAGCTCGCGCGTACGCGAGGACTGACGCGAAATCGTGGATGTTGGTGACATTCGATTTACGGTCGATGCGTTTTACCATTCCAGAAAGGATCCTGCCGTGGCCGATTTCATAGAAATCGTTGATGCCTCCGTTTACCATGAGCTTGATGGTATCGTTCCACTGGACGCATGAGGTTAGTTGCAGCCTCAGTTCTTCACGAACATCATCAGCGGTCTCTAATGGCTTGGCGGTCACATTTCCAATCAGAGGGACCAGTGGGTCGTGAAATGTAAGTGAATTAATCATTTCATTTAAACCATGTTGTGCTGGGCTCATAAGTCCAGAATGGAATGCACCGCCGACTTGTAGCGGGATAGCTTTCTTCGCTCCACGCGTACCAGCTATATCAATTGCCATGGTGAGACTTTGATGGTCACCCGCGATAATGATTTGCTGGTCTGTGTTTATAGTCGACATTTGAGCGCCAGATTCTCTACATATTTCTTCAGCTGTTATTTCATCTAGCCCTACTAGAGCAACCATACCGCCAGGACGCTGTTCACAAGCCCCTTGCATTAGTTGGCCTCGTTTCAAAACGAGCTTTACTGCATCGGTGATGCTAAGGACATTAGCAACGGCAAGAGCAGAATATTCCCCAAGGCTATGTCCAGCAATCGCATTTGGGATCTGAAGCACCCCAGTAGATTCTTCCATTGCTCGCCATGCAGCTACTGAGGTTGCCATGATTGCAGGTTGAGTGTTTTCTGTACGCTTTAGTTCATTTTCCGGTCCCTCGAACATTGTTGTTGACAGTTTATGACCGAGTGCGTCATCAATTTCGTCAAAAACCTCACGTGCCGCAATAGAATTTAAATACAGATCTTTGCCCATACCAATAGCTTGGGATCCTTGGCCAGGGAATAAAAAGGCAATCTTTGAATTATTATTGTCGTTCATGTTAAGAATTGCTTTCCTGCTTTAGCAGCACGTTCTACGCTTCGGGCTGGACTGATTCAGACTCGATAGGCTCTACTTGTTCCAGTAGATTTACTTGGGGCCAATTACCTGGCATTGTACGCCCATTGAAATTGCCGCACTCCGGGCAGGCTATGTGGGGTTGAATTCGTTCTTGCCGCGAGCATGGGCAAACTGAAGAAGACGGTAGTTTAATGGCGTTGTGAGCGTTTCGATTTCCCTTACGGGCCCGAGTATGTTTTTTCTTTGGAAGTGGTGGCATATTTAGTGAGAATCATAGACTAATTGCATTCAACTAGGAGATTCTGCTCCTTTTTCTAGTAATTTATCAAGAGATTTCCAATGCAGATCCGAGCGACTTCTCGGGCATGTGCAGTCGTTCAAGTTGCGGTTGGCTGCACAAACGGCGCAAATACCAAGACATTCGTCTTTGCATAAAGGTGCGATAGGGATTGCGGCAATTAGTGCTTGCCCAAGTGCTTTTGTCAGGTCTAAAAAATTTCGTTTATCAATAATCAGGGCTGGATCATAGTAAAAATCATCATCGGCTTCCCTGTCACCAAATTGGTCCATAAGGTCCAAATTTATTGGGTAAAATTCCTCATCCATTTTAACTCTGATGTCTACAGTTGCCACTTCGAGGCATCTGCTGCAAGTTTCTTGGGTCACAGCTGTAATATCAGCGTGTAATATGACGGTTCTATCAGTTCTAATCAAATGTATCGGACCATTGATACGGGTTAGCAAACGATCTTCGATCATGAACTGTTCATTTTCAATTTTGTGCTTCCGACTATCACCAAGTACTCCCGATAATAGTCCCGTGACGTTAAAGATCACTACTTATAATCCGCTGCATAGATATTGATAAATTTAATCTTTGGTTCGTCGTTATTCGAAACCAGCTCACAACTCTAATAATGACTACCGAGGTGAGCAAGTGTTTACCTAGACAATCATTGAGGTTGCGTGGTTAGTGTTATGAAGATTCAAATTAGGGAATTGAGTGTCAGCAATCTTTACTGGATTTGTTGAATACGTTTAGTTGGGGTAATTCATTGGGTGAGATCAGCTAACAGCGCTCTCGAAATCACTAAGCGTTGAATCTCTGAAGTGCCCTCATAAATTTCAGTGACACGTTGGTCACGATATATTCTTTCGACTGGGGATGGTTTGAAGTATCCGACTCCGCCATGAATTTGAAGGGATTTACTCGCGATTCGACCTGCTGCTTCAGAAGCGTACAACTTGGCCATTGCCGATTCTTTTCCGTGAGGGAGTCCCTGGTCGTACAACGCTGCAGCGCGATAAGTTAATAATCTGGCTGCATCTAATTCAGTCGCCATATCAGCCATAGAAAATTGAATAGCTTGTCGGGCTGCAATTGGTTTTCCGAACGTTATTCGACTTTTTGAATATGAAATGGCTGCACTTAATGCACCGTTGGCGAGGCCTAAACATTGAGCTGCGATCATGATGCGACTTGAGTCAAGAATTTTGAGAGCCAGTTTATAGCCTTCGCCTTCTTTCCCGAGTCGATTCTCTACAGGGACGCGACAGTTATCGAAAACTAATTCAGCTGTGGCGCAGCCTTTCATTCCCATCTTACCGTGTTGTGGATTAATAGTGAGACCCGGGGTTCCGGTCTCAATTGCGATTGCGGTCACCCCTCTATGCCCAGCCTCTTTATTATGATTGGCAAATACTGAGAAAATATCAGCGACAGCACCGTTGGTGCAGAATAATTTTGAACCGTTGAGAATGTAATCATCTCCGTCTCTTGTAAGTGAAGTTTCTAAAGCCAAGGCATCAGATCCGGTGGAAGGTTCGGTCAGAGCAAACGCCGCAATTTTTTCGCCTGATGCCAATGAAGGTAACCAACGAGCTCTTTGAGCGTTAGATCCGCCGTGATAAATAGTTTGAGCACCCAGAGAAACATGCGTGATGAGTACCGTACTGGTTGAACCGCAGGCCGTTGCAATCTCTTCGACAACTACCATGAAATCTTTATAGCTACCGCTGGATCCTCCGAACTCTTCGGGTAAAGTCATCCCGGTGACACCTAAGTCAGCTAAGGCACGAAACTGTTGAGTAGGGAATTTTTCGGTTTTGTCCACTTCGTGTGCTAGCGGAGCCAGTTTTTTACTTGCAAATTCACGCATAGTGTTTGCAAGAAGTATTTGCTGTTCGGTATAAAACGGCTGCATCGTTAATTTTTCCTGAGTGTTTTGTGCGTATGAAGTGATATTTGTTTTATTAGTGGTAACGATACTTTGTCATGTTGGGTTTCCATATAACTTTTTGAGATTTGTGGCACGACAGTTTCATTTAGAGGTTGGAAAGGGGTATGGCTAGACTTTATGAGTGAAATGCTTTTTATTCAAACTGCTGTAAATGGATTCATGACTTGAGAATACTAGGAATTGATCCTGGGCTTACCAATACCGGCTACGGGTTGATTGAAGTTGACGGGCAAGATTATACGGTTGTTGAAGGTGGTGTTGTGCGTACAAAGTCTGGTGTACCTATGGAGCAGCGGCTATTCATGATTTATTCAGCTATAAGTGATGTAATCGCAGAATTTAAGCCTCAGGCTGTCGCGATAGAAGATTTGCATTCTCATGCTAGATTCGTGAAGACGGCAATTTTATTGGGTCATGCTCGTGGAGTAGCAGTCATGGCTGCCGGTCAAGCTGATGTGCCTGTCTTTAATTATCAGCCTACTCGTGCAAAGAATATTGTTACTGGCTCTGGTCGGGCAGATAAAGAACAAGTTAAGGCCGCTGTGTCTGCGCATCTACATGCCCCCGACGTAGCGAAGAATGAGCATGTAGCGGATGCGTTTTCTATGGCGATTTGTCATGCGATCATGGCAGGAAGCTCAGCTGTTGAAGCTATAGAAGCGATCAAGTAGAGCAAATAGTTTTATGATCAATTACATCAAAGGATCTCTCAGGAGTCTTACTCGCGAGCCAGGGTGTGCAGTAATTGTTGCTGGTGGGATAGGATATGAAATAAGTTTGCCTACGTACGTCTATCAATCACTGACGACTGATGGTATCGGCCCGGGATCTGAGGTTGAATTAGAAATTTACTACCATGTTACGGATCGACAACCCAAGCCCATGTTAGTTGGCTTTCGCCATCCAACCGAAAAGGCCTTTTTCGAACAACTTATTCAAGTTGAAGGAATTGGGCCGGCCAAGGCCGCCGCTGCATTGGTATTTCCAGTTTCTACCATAGCTTCGGCTATAGAAACTGAGGACCTTGGATCGCTTCAGCGTCTGCCGGGTATTGGCAGTAGGGCTGCTCAGAAAATTGTTGCGACATTAAGAGGTAAAGTGGCAGCGACCGCACTGCTGCAGGATGTTAATATTTCCGGAGAGTCTGAAATTCAGCAATTTGCCGACGCAAGGGCTGAGGCAGTTGAAGCTCTAGTGACGTTAGGTTACCGTTCAGTTGAAGCACAAGATAAAGTTGAAAATGCAATTCGAAATAATTCCGATATCGCTGATGACGTGCAAGAACTTATGCGAGAGGTTTTCAAAGCGCAATTACCCAAGTAACTGGTAATCAAAAAGTTCTGATCGCTACGTTAAAAAACATTGGAGTGGACGTGTGCCCCCAAAGTCCATAGGACAAGATAAAAATCCACGTGAACGAGTTGTTCAAACGACCTCATCGGCAGATGGAATTCGAGCCCTATCAGGTGAGTCGAATGAGTCACTCTTAGAGAAGCAGAATGTAGAAGGCAAAGCATTAATTTCAAAGCCCGAAACTCAATTAGTGCAAGATTTACGTCCGCGTAGATTTAGAGATTATGTTGGTCAGAAAGCGGTGGTTGATAGCATTTCAATTGCTGTGCTTGCTGCGAAGAAACGTGGCGATACGCTAGATCATGCTTTATTTCACGGCCCTCCCGGCCTAGGTAAAACGACGATATCGCATATCATCGCCAGAGAACTCGACTCTACACTCGTTCACACATCCGGGCCTGCTTTGGAACGTCCTGCTGACGTGGTCGGGCTGCTCTCAAACCTGAAAGCAGGGGATGTGTTGTTTATTGATGAAATACATCGGTTATCTCATGCAGTAGAGGAATATCTTTACTCTGCAATGGAAGATTTTAGAGTGGATTTTATGACGGGTGCTGGAGCGTTTGCGAAAAGTATAAATTTACCTTTAGAACCATTTACATTGATTGGTTCCACCACACGTGCTGGTATGTTGAGTGCTCCGCTAAGAGAACGATTTGGTCTTGCTTATCATCTTGATTTTTACTCTACTGAAGAATTGGCACAGGTGATTTCACGTTCGGCTGGCATTTTGAAGGTCGAAATTGATGATTGCGGTGCGATAGAAATTGCGAAACGTTCTAGAGGGACGCCTAGAATTTCCAATCGTTTACTTCGTCGCGTTAGAGATTTCACTCAAGTTAGACATGCTGGCGTGATCAATAAGGTCGTGGCTTCAGAGGCACTTGAAGTCGAAGGAGTTGATGTTCTTGGGTTAGATCGATTGGATAAACTTTATCTAACCACATTATCGAAGAACTACGATGGTGGGCCTGCGGGGATACAAGCATTATCTGCGACGATTAATGAAGATCAGCAAACTCTCGAGGATGTAGTTGAACCATTTCTTTTGAAGATTGGATTCATCGTACGTACACCTCAGGGACGTCGCACTACGGCCGAGGGATTTTCGCATATCGGCCTCAAGCCGCATCCTGGTCAATCCTCAGGGCAAGGGACTCTGCTCTAGTTGATTTTTGCGAAAGGCAATGCGATAGGCAATAGACTAGATAATGTGTATTCCTATCTATAAGGTAGGCGATGTATGTTTGTGATCAATAATGTTGACTTAGATGTTTTGCATAATAATTGAATATGCGTTTTGATACCGCTAACCATATCGCTAGGGGCAAAAAATTTCTTTTGACTGGTGGGATTCCAAGCGGATTAGTAGCTTCTGATCATTCTGCCGGATTAAATGTCCCAAAGCGGAACGAATTTTATATACGCTCAGCTTCTGTTCAAGATGTTGTGATAATGGAAAGTATTGAGCGCGAAGTGTTTTCTGACTTGATTCCTTTACGTCGTATATCACGTGATATCACTCGCGAGAATGGACTGTACTTGAATGCCGTACGTCAATGGCGTTCGAGTGAAAAAAAGATTAAATCTAGATTGATGTTAGAGACAAAAGCGGAAAAAGAGGATTCTCGGATTTCAGCGCGGTTTAAACGTACGATAAATAGATATTTTCTTGATTACTTAAATCCTCCTCGTTTACCACCCGATTACATCGCAGGGTATGTTGGATTATGGTTTGTTCTCGACGAAGCACATGTGATAGTAATTGGGTTGCGAGAGGTCGATCGTCGCAAAGGGATTGGGGAGCTTCTTTTCATTAATGCCCTTGAGCAAGCAATTGCAAACAATTCCAAAGTGGTTACTTTGGAGGTTCGTCGGTCAAACGATGCCGCTATTGATTTGTATATGAAATATGGATTTCAAAAAACCGGACTACGCATCAGATACTATTCCGATAATGGTGAAGACGCCTTAATTATGACAACTCCGCCGATACAGAGTGATGATTTCAGGGTTCACTTGTCTAACCTGACTCGGCAGCATGATGAGAAATGGGGATGTCCCCCACGTCGGGGAGATCCTGTCGATTAACAGAAGCCCTGATCCGTGAAAAGTTAGGTTGGACGCTAACCACCCGTCTGGCTGAAAATGAAAATTACTAATATCACGCCAATCACCGCACTAAGTCTGATACTCCATGATGTCCATTGTTGCTGGAATGAATTGAAGTGTTCCACGGAGCGCCATTTTTTCCCTCGCCATGCGAGTTCATTACCTTTATATCCCAAGAACAGACTTGCAGCGATCATAATAAGTAATTGAGCGTTTGACGGTAGAAAAGCTGCGGCAAATAATAGACCTGTAAATGGTACACCGGAGAAAAGTCCCCAAACTGCAGGCATCAAAAATGCCGCCCAATTCCAACGTTTTACCCCATGAGGAATTTCCCCATTGGATTTGCCTGAGGTGTTTTGTAAAGGAATTTCTTCAGTTGTGTGTGGAGCCTGTTTTTGGGTTCCAGCATTGAGTGATTGTTGGCTATCCACTTGATTACTTGGTGGGTGGGTTAAATTGTTCGGGGATGTGGATGCGCTATCGCCTGCTTGGTTGTTCGATGTTGCTGTGGCCTGGATGTTTGATGTACTGGCTACTGGAATAGATTCACTCATCTCACACCCGCAGGTCCAGCAATACTGTGAACGTGCATCGTTAGTGTCTTGGCATTGGTGACAGGAAACATATTCGATATTTGAGGAACTATCAGTTTTGCTTTTCGCTAATCGTTCCCCGCATCTGGAACAAGCATAGTCATTTGCAGGATTTTGAGTTCCGCAGTGAGCACAAAAAATATGCTTATTCGATCTGCTTGATTTTAGATGGTTTCTCATGCTGGTTTGAGTTCAGAGTTAATTGCTTGAGGTTGTTTTTAGTAGTTCGTGCGATAGTCACTTTTCATTTTTATATATCCTTGATGTGCGTATCAAGTGCGATCAGCAAATCATTTAGTTCTTCCTCAGTTCTTGTATCAATAGGTGTAGTTGGAGAACGAACGTCGGCGGATTTAATGAATCCCCTCCGTTTCATTAGTTCTTTGCGAATAGATAGGCCGATTCCTGCTGAATTTTCATATCGAATCAGTGGTAGCCATGAATAGAAAATATTGCGAGCGCGTTCAATGTCATTTTTTACTATGTAGTTGTATACAGACACCAGAACTTCTGGATATGCAAAACCGGTCATGGTGCCTATCGCTCCCCGCCGTAACTCTTCAAAAAGGAATGCGCCGCCTAGACCTCCGAAAATTCCCATATGTCCACCTGTCGCATTAATTACCTTGGTAATTTTTTGAGGAGTAGGAGGATCTTCTAACTTTAAATATTTAGCATCCGGTAATTTTCCATGTAACTTTCCGATAAATTCTGGTTCGAGGTGGACTCCCGTTTGCTCAGGTAAATCTTGAATCACAATGGGTATTTGGGTTACTTCTTGGGCTGCTTCATAGTAGTTGAATGTAGATACTGAATTTGGCTTTGCCATTTTTGCAGGGGCTATCATTACGGCACTTGCCCCTGCTGATTGCGCATCTCGGGTTCGGGAAGCAAGTGAATGTCCGCTTTCTGCGCTTACACCTATAGTCACTGTCAGATCGTCACTTGCGGCTTTTACAACCGCATCGATGATAGGCCCTCGCTCCGAGTCGGTGAGACGGTGTGCTTCTCCCATGACTCCTAGCGCGACCACACCGGTGCATTTTGCAATACGCGCGCCATTAACCAACTGCTCAAAGGAAGATGTGTCGACATCTCCGTTTTGGTCAAACGGTGTAGGCAGCATGAAATGGATACCTTGAAATTTTCGTTCTGCTGACAATTTAAATCCTTTGTGCTTAGGTCTTGATTAAGTGCATCAGTTTTAATATGTTGATCTTGTTCTTGATATGAAGCGAGTCGGAGTGAGTTTATTTTGGTATTACTATTAGGGCCAATTGCGCCAACTTGCTGTTCGGGAGTGCTAATATCTTTGATGATGCTAACTGTATATAAATTCCAATACTGTTGTTGCAATGATTAGTGCCGGCGGTAAATTGGGCAATCGAATTAAGTGAGCAATTCGAGCCTGTATACCACCAAATATGAAGTTTTTTGCATTGCAGCGATTTAGAAAAACATTACGCAAAAAGAGGTAACCAGCGGTGACTAACGGAAGAGTTGATACGAAGAACTGGATCCCGAATCCAGAAGGCACTGGGGTTTTGAAGATTGACGCGCCTGAAGTTGCCAATTTTGAAGATCAGGTGAAGCTGTTTCAGGCTGGGGAAAAAGACGAAGTTGAGTTTTTGAGATTTAGACTTCGACAGGGTGTGTACGGGCAACGGCAACCTGACCGTCAGATGATCCGAGTAAAAATCCCTTTTGGAGGACTTACCGCCGATCAAATGGATGTTTTGGGTCAAGCAGCAGATAAATATGCTCCACTTAAAAAGGGTCATATCACTACGAGGGAGAATGTTCAGTATCATCATGTTCCCCTTGGGGAAACAACAGACCTGCTTCGTATGCTTGGTGATGCAGGATTGTCGACCAGAGAAGCTTGCGGGAATACTGTGCGTAATGTTGTGGCGGCTCCTTCGGCGGGAGTGTCTAAAGATGAGGTTTTTGATGTCACGCCCTATGCAGCAGCTTATGCCCGTTACTTCTTGCGGCATCCGACTACACAAAATATGCCGCGTAAGTCTAAGACTGCATTTTCCAGTTCGGAAAAAGACGAGGCTATGGTGTTGATGCACGATGTTGGAATGGTTGCGCGCATTGAGAACGGAAGACGGGGATTTAAGATCGTCCTTGGTGGTGGCCTTTCTACCAGCCCTATGATGGCACAGACGTTGAGAGATTTTGTTCCCGTGGAGGATTTCATCAAACACTGCGAAGCTGCTTTGAGAGTTTTTAACCGTCAAGATGAAGAGCGAAAGAGTATAGCCAAAGCTAGGATTAAGTTCACGATTGCGCGTTTGGGCATAGATAAATTTCGTCAAATGGTTGATCAGGAGTTGAAACTTGATTGGGCTAAAAAAGAAATTGATCTTGAGTCTCTGATGTTCGTGGACGATGAAGAATCGGATGCACGTGCTGTTCCATCTCCTGGGACTCCCGAACATAAAGATGATCCTGCTTTTGAAGATTGGAAAAGAACCAATGTTGTCGCTCAGCGACAAGATGGGTTTAACATGGTTTACGTTAGGATTGAGCGTGGGGATGTATACGCCAACCAATGGTCGCAATTGGCCGATGTAGCTCGTAAGTTTGCTATCGGGCGTGCGAGGCTTGATCAGCAGCAGAATTTGGTTTACCGATGGGTACGCACGGAGTCTCTATACGACGTATACAGCGCCCTCGGATTGATTGGCTTTAGCGCATCTGGACGCGAGACCATTCGTGATGTTGTGACCTGTCCAGGTACGGATTCATGTAAATTGGGGATTACTTCTTCGATGGGATTAAATAAAGCCCTTGGTGAAGTACTTGATGAAATGGGAGAGGTAGATCCACTAGTAGAAAAAATGCATATAAAAGCGAGTGGATGTCCGAATTCGTGTGGCCAGCACCATATAGCAAGCATTGGCTTTCATGGTGCGGTTATGAAAGGGCCCGGTGGTCAGGTTCCTGCCTATGAACTGTTTCTTGGTGGGAGATCTACAGAAGCCGGTGGCACCAAAGTTGGTGAGCGTGTGAAGGCCCGCATTCCAGCCAAACGTGCACCAGAAGCTCTTAAATCAATCCTTCACACTTATTCAGAGCATCGGAAAGACGGAGAAGACTTTTCGAATTTTATTGAACGTTTTGGTGTTAACTTTTTTGAAGAGGAGTTTGCAAAACTTAAGGCTGAGGTAGGGCCCCTTGACCGGGACAACATTCAAACCTACATGGATTGGGGAAAAACGGTGGTGTACAAACTCGAACGTGGTGAAGGGGAATGTGCAGTTTAATCTATAGAGGGCTTTACTGTATAGAAAAACATGCGTGATGGTAGAAAATCCATCACGCATGTTTTTCTATTCGGGCAGGGAAGTATATGTTTCAGGCGTTTGCACCTGGTTCCGATGAATCGTAGTCATATTCATAATTCAATTTGATGAATTCTTGTTGGTCATCAGGAACTTGATCCTCAGGGAAAATTGCGTTTACTGGGCAGACAGGTTCACATGCAGCGCAATCGATGCATTCATCAGGGCTAATGAACAACTGTGTGTCGCCAGGTTTTGAGTAGATACAATCGACTGGGCATACGTCCACACACGCACCATCCATTACGTCGACACAGTCTTTGGCGATGATGTACGTCATCCGATGCAGCTCCTGTTAGTTATGATATTTAACTCTTGCATAATCCTGTTTAGTAAAAAAACGCACGGTGGATTATACGTATCTAAAACCCGTCGTGAACAGCCTGTTTGGTTCCCATTTGAAGGGAAAATTCCAAGCTAAGTTTTTAATGAGTAAATGATTTAGGAAGTCTAGTGGCCGCCGCA
>CEOQ01037916.1_pt1 | contig 26650 bp, 27 predicted proteins | sample 361351 | NCBI WGS metagenome assembly CEOQ01 (sample SAMEA2619907, study PRJEB7988) | marine metagenome | biome: marine biome (ENVO:00000447); feature: deep chlorophyll maximum layer (ENVO:xxxxxxxx); material: "saline water (ENVO:00002010), including plankton (ENVO:xxxxxxxx)" | depth 60 m | reverse complement strand
ACCAACAATAACTACATCGTATTTCATATCATTCCTCGATCGCCACAAAACCTGGAATTAGGATATCGTCCTTTAATTTTATTGCATCGGCGAATAATTAGTTGGCCGCAAAATTCGGTTATGAACGCGTGCGTTAATTGGGCCATCGACTTCAGACTCGGATCTTACTCGATTCCAATCGGGATCTGCCTGGAAAGCCGCCCATTTCTGTTCCCGATCCGCCAAACTGTCAAACCCCAGCATGTAAACCAATTGATTACTCGTCCCAACCTCTTCTGTCCAAAACCCAACCACGTGTATGCCGTGACGTTCAAAGAATCCAACAGTATGATTTGCGAATCTATCATTCAAAGCTGGAAGTCTACCCGGGATAGTCTCGTAGGTTCTCAATTCATAAATCATCGCTACACCTCTTAGCCTAAACTCTGACAGCTAAGGAATATTAGCGTGAAATTCCGATCTCGTAAAGTCGGTCTACGGAACGGTTTGGACTCCGCAATTATATGTCTGAGAATCGACCTTGATTAAAAGTTTCGTCGGTCGCGCGCTTGACTGGGACTCCCAAGTATTCATAAGCAGATCGTGTCGCCATTCTTCCTCTACTTGTACGCTCTAGCAGTCCAAGTTTCATCAGGTATGGTTCCCAGACATCCATTACTGTGTCTGCATCTTCGCTCAAAGCTGCGGAGAGTGTATCGAGTCCAACCGGTCCACCATCAAATTTCTCTATTATTGTTTCTAATAATTTATGATCTGATTCATCTAATCCTAGCCTATCGACTCGTAACAGATTCAGCGCTTCCATAGCGATCTTATCTGTAACTCGATTATCCGCCTTGACAAGCGCATAATCACTCGTCCGTTTTAACAACCGATTGGCTATTCTCGGTGTTCCTCGCGACCGTTCGGCAATATGCTTAATCCCTTCAGTGTCCGCATCTACAGATAGTATCTCTGATGAACGGGTAACTACCTGCTCCATATCTTCTCTCGAATAATAATCTAAGCGAAATATTGAACCAAATCTATCACGAAGGGGAGCACTAATTAAGGAGAATCTGGTGGTCGCACCAATTAGTGTGAATGGGCTTATCCGAAGATTTACATTCCTTGCCGACAGCCCCTTTCCAACCATCCATGACAAGAAAAAATCTTCCATCGCTGAATATAGAACCTCTTCCACTACCCGATTCAAACGATGTATCTCATCTATAAACAAAACGTCATTAGGCTGTAAAGACGTCAATATTGCTGCAATATCCCCAGCACGCTCTATTGCAGGCCCAGATGTCACTTTGATATTTACATTCATTTCATTGGCAATGATATTCGCCAACGTAGTTTTACCAAGACCTGGAGGACCATAGACTATAACATGATCTAGAGGCTCGGCCCGCATCTTAGCAGCCTTTATTCCTATACCTAAGTTCTCTTTAACCTGGGGTTGTCCGACAAAGTCTTCCAAGAAACGAGGTCGCAAAGATTGTTCAGATAGTTCTTCATCCGGGTGGAGATCTCCGGCCACGAGTCTCTCCGACGGCTCGGACGGGTCCTCAAACTGAGAAATGCCTTTCTCTGAAATTTCAGGATCGTACATCTATTCCTGTATTCCTTATCCCAAAGACTCTATCTTGACAAATTCTAATCTTGGCCATCTGGATGGTCAATCACACTTTGTCACTTCCACCATTCGGCCACATGCTCATAATCATACTAGTATATAATACCGAACACATCATCATACCTGATCTCAAGGACCAAACGTGGAAACATTTACAGGGCGTTCTCTACTTTCTGCAATGATGAATGCACAAGCCGCACTCACCCTACATCAGCATACCATCAACCAGATAAATGTATTCCCTGTGCCAGATGGGGATACAGGAACTAACATGCTAGCAACCTTAACAGCGGGCTTGAATGGTATAGATGACTCCTGTCCTGACCATCTGGGACAATTTCTAGAAATCTTCGGACGAGGCTGTTTTTGGGGTGCACGAGGTAACAGCGGCGTGTTGTTATCTCAATTCATACAAGGTTTATACCGCCATCTGATGAACTATGACACCTGCACCACTAAAGACATGGTTGAAGCATTAAAGGCAGGTCACTTGACTGCCTACGACTCCATGCACCAACCGGTCGAAGGTACCATGCTAAGCCTTATGAAAAGTATAAGTTTAGCTTTTGAGTTATTCTCTGCCCCACCGTCAGATTTAAAATCGTTCTGGCAGCATATAGTTGACACATCGAAAACTCACGTAGATGACACACCCAACCAAATGCCGTTACTAGCGCAATCAGGTGTTGTAGATTCGGGCGCCCTCGGTTTGCTAGTAATATTTTTGGGTATTTGGGCCCATTATGCTGACGAACTCTTGGACTCTGTTCCGATACAAATCGACAACGCTTTCCAATCAAGCCCACCAGTACACGATATCAATAACTCAGAGAGACTCTCCGATTGGGGGTTCTGCACACAATTTGTAATAAGCAACGGAAACACTTCGCCTCAAGGACTGCGTACGTTACTGTCTCCTTTAGGCGATTCTATACTCACAACCGAGTTTGATAGTTCCGTTAAACTGCATATACACACCGCAATGCCACAAGAGGTTATCCGGACAGCTTTGAGATCCGGACATCTGACAGGCCTGATGATACAGAACATGGATGACCATCAATCGTTACAAGAAGCTCCAATTCCTGAGACCGGCAAAGAACAAACCAGTTGCCTGATCAGCATAACCGACGACGGATTCGCAGACGTATTTGAAGAATCCGGACTAGCATTTAATATTCACACTGAAACGGACGATCCTAGATTCCTATCGTCATTAGCTCAAGTCATCGAAAGAACTCTGTGCGCGAACATCATTCTGATGGCGACAAGTGTGCCTCAGTCTCAATTAGTCCAATACTTGGACGAATCGAGCATATGCGGGAGAACAATAAGGACCTTAATATTTCCCAATCCCGTACATGCAATTGCCGCAGCCCTTGCCTTTAACCCTTATCAAACAACAAGCGCTAATATAAAACGTATGTCTTTACAAGCGTCTGACACTTTTTGTATCTCAATTCATTCAACAGACACAAGCCGGTTATCAATTTATGATTCCCAATCCCGTAATCAACTTCAATATATCTCTACTATTGAGGGTAATGAGGTTTCACGTCACTCAGAGATTCCTGCACTAATAGAAGCATCGCTTCCAGATCTGGAAGCATATCTCGACCCTATCATCACTATCTACAGAGGGGCACATGTATCGGAAACCGACGCAAATGACCTGTTTATGGAACTTGAGCGCAAATATCCCAACACGAGTATTAGTATGTTATTCGCAAATCAGTCAAACTCACTGTATTTGGTATCATTAGAATAACCTTAGACTGGAGGCGAAATGACTATCTCCATTATTACTGACAGTGCATCAGATATACCGAAAGATTTATCCGAAGCCCTTGGAGTCCGGATAGTCCCTTGCCATGTCTTAATCGATGGTAATGATTATAGAGATGGCATAGACATTTCCACTGAAACTTTCTACGATCGCCTCCAGAACTCCCCAACTTTTCCGACTACATCGCAGCCTAGTATTGCAGAATTCCAAGCCCTATATCAGGAAGAATTGAATAAAGGGCACGACATCATATCGATTCATGTTTCAAGCAAACTCAGCGGCACTGTCAATTCGGCATTACAGGCAAAATTAGCATTGGGCAATCCTCCAAATATAATAATCATCGACTCCAAGTTAGCATCATTTGCATTGGGATTAGTCACCATGCGAGCCATCGAGCTATCAAAACAACAGCAAGACTTGGGAGCTATTCAAAACTCGATAGTGGACCTATGCAATAAGACTCACTGCATAGTAGCTCTAGATACGTTAGACAACCTATATAGGGGCGGGCGTATTGGTAAAGCACAAGCGTTTCTGGGAGGAATGCTAAGCGTAAAACCTATACTGCACTTGAAGGATGGGGAAGTGCATCCACTGGAACGCTCACGTAGCCTTGCAAGGGCCACAAACAGACTCAGTCAGATGTTTGAAGAATACCTTCCTGTCACAGATGTAGGAATTATTCATAGTACTAACGCGGATAATAGCGTCAACTTGTTGAAACTCTTGAGCACCACTGACTCCCCCATTAAGCCGATAATCAGCCAATTTGGACCCACTCTGGGCACGCACGTCGGACCAAATGCAGTGGGTATTTGTTTCATCACTTCAAGCTAGCCTCAGGGTTTCTAGGCGACCACCAACTCAATAATTTGTGCGATGATATAATCATTTGGAAGTATACCCAATAACAAAGTTGTTCGAAAAACACCCACATCGTGCAAACTCAATTCGTTAAGTGTATTATGCCGTCAAAGCAAGAGACACCGACAAGCTGGCTAACAATCTTTTCGCACATACTTAAACTTGAGCAGACAAGAGAGTATGACAACAAATCAGTCGCTGGTGGTCTGGACCGCTTTCTATCCCATTGGCATACAGAATTAACTTCTCTCCTCCAATTAAATAGACATCTCCCGACTGACTTCCCCATAACTTATTCAGATTTTAATAAACAGCAACGCCAAGAATGGGTCACCAACTGGCTAGAGGCTCTAGACACCGAAGGCACTGCCCTGTCACAGGCCCAGCCTCATATGGATAATACAAATTATAGGGACACTTTTTCTGCCCCTCCCATGACATCAGGCAGTGCGACCAATAACATCCCAAATTCCAACATTATCCCGAAAATCAGTACTCGGCTTAATCCTGATGTGCCTGTTGACAGACTTAGAGGCATCAGCGCAAAGATCAGTGAACGTTTTCAAAAGCTTGGAGTCAGTTCTATACGGGACTTACTTTACTTTTTCCCCCGCCGACACATTGACTATTCGCAAATTCAATTGATTGCAAACCTCATCCCAGATCAAGAAGTCACACTTCATGGTGTGGTATGGGAATCGCGGGTCGTCAACATGGGCTCCGGAGGAAAATTGAAAGCTACTGAGGCAATCATCAGTGACGAGTCGGGAAACTTGAAGATCACGTGGTTCGGACAATCTTTTTTAGCGCGCACTATAAAAGCCAACTCTAGGATAGCAGTCAGCGGAAAGGCGACCATCTACAGAGGCCAAATAGGATTGCAATCCCCAGAATACGACATTCTAACTGACTCCGGAACTCCCCTAAACACCAGTAGACAAGTACCAGTGTATCCATTAACTAATGGAATTACCTCCCGCAACCTCAGACGATTCATGTGGCAATGCCTATCCGAATGGCTACAGGGCATTACTGACCATGTCCCACCAGAAATTACAGAACGCTGCGATTTGATACCATTACAGGACGCCATTGTACAAGCACATTTTCCATCTGATGAAGTCACACTAGCAAACAGTAGAAGGAGATTGGCTTTTGACGAACTTTTTATTTTACAGATTGCGGTTTTGCGTCGCCGTGCAGCGTTACAGAAGACAGACTCTAGTATCTCTATAACGCCCGATCAACAAGTGGTCAAATCCTTTGAAGACTCGCTGTCCTTTCCCCTTACTCCGGCTCAAAAACGGTGCATAGACGAAATACTTGCAGATTTGTCCGAAGGCCATTCTCCCATGAACAGGCTTCTTCAAGGGGAAGTCGGTAGTGGCAAGACTATCGTTACACTAACGGCATTAATTGCAACAATTACCAGTGGTTACCAAGGTAGCATAATGGTTCCGACCGAAGTATTGGCTGAGCAACATTTCCAAACTATCAAAAATTTATTTGAAGAAGCCAATCCAGGCAGTACAAACAACAACATTCTCACGATAGCGTTGCCTTCATCGGATAAACCCATGCAAGTTGCCTTATTAACAGGGAGTACTAGGGCTCGAGCAAAGTCTGAAATAATCGCCAAATTAAAAACATGCGAGATAGATCTCGTCATCGGAACACACACTTTGATCGAATCGGAGATTGACATTCCCAAGCTTGGACTCGCTGTCATGGACGAACAACATCGTTTTGGTGTATTACAGCGGTCTGAATTAAAGCAGAAGGGCAGTGATGCCCCCCATAGTCTTGTAATGTCAGCTACTCCTATTCCAAGAACTTTGTCCCTCACTCTCTATGGAGATCTAGACGTCTCAACTATCGATACACTACCTCCCGGGCGTCAAACTATACAGACCCGTTGGATCGGTCCCGACCGCCGAGAGATAGCCTACGGGTTTATCTCAAAACAAATCGAATCAGGCCGGCAAGCATTCATTATCTATCCCTTAATTGATGAATCGGACTCGATAGAAGCAAAATCCGCTATAGAAGACCATAAAACCCTTTCCCAAGACATATTCACTCAGTGGAATGTCGGGCTACTACATGGCCGCATGTCAGCTAAAGAAAAGGACAAAGTCATGCGAGCGTTCCGAGACAAAGAAATCCATATACTCATATCAACAGCTGTAGTAGAGGTAGGCATCGACATCCCAAACGCTACTGTGATGATGATAGAATCCGCGGATCGATTCGGGTTATCTCAGCTTCATCAGTTCAGAGGTCGCGTTGGTAGAGGGGAACATAAGAGCTACTGCATCCTGGTATCCGATGACCCATCTGAACTAGCCAAGGAGCGATTAGCGGCATTAGAAACGATCAATGACGGTTTCAAATTAGCCGAAGTTGACCTAGAACTGCGAGGTCCAGGCGATTTCTTTGGTACGCGTCAAAGTGGCCTACCTGACTTAAAGATGGCCAAACTATCCGACAGGGATATATTAGAAACCGCCCGAAAGGAAGCCGGTGCTATATTAAATGAAGATCCCGAACTGTCGTTAGCCAAGAACGCCGGTATAAACGAAAGAGTCTATGCTTTTTTAAGCAGGGTAACAGATGAATCTACATAGTATCAGTCAGGCTTGCCTAGTCTACGATAAATCTGTATCCCACATTCCAAATCGTTTCTAAATATACTCGATCAGAGTCCTCAACTTTAGATCTCAGCCTCCTTATGTGTACATCCACAGTCCTAGTTCCACCCAAATAATCATACCCCCAAAGCGTGCTAAGCAAGGCTTCTCGTGTATACACTCGACCAGGATTAGAGGCTAATAAGGCTAATAATTGAAATTCTTTGTATGTAAGGGCAACTTTTGCACCAGACAACGTGACTTCATATCTTTCGAGATCGATCGCCAATTCTCCAATTCTTACTACGTTTTCCCCGGGTGGTCCCGCAAGCCTATAGATAGCTTGTTTTACTCTTAACCCCAATTCCTTGGAGGTACTTGGTGACAGGATCAATTCATCAGGGTTTAGAGAATAGTCGTAGTCCTCAGCGAAGTCCATTGGTAATGATAAGACTGACGGCATTTTGAGTTGTCGGGCCTTTTCCAAGACGCGGAGTGCACATTGTCTGGTAACTGTTCCCACATCAATGAGTACGGCATCCATTGCAACGGTGTCGCACAAATCAGAGAAGCTGTCCGCTTCGTTACAGACTTGAAATTCAATCCCTATTTCCCGTAGATCAACTGCTAAACTACTGTTTCCGCCGTTGACGTTCTCTATCAAACAAATATTAGGCACTAATGTCACTTCTTTCGCGGAATAGAACCCGATTATATCTAGCTCAGACCGCCTTTGCCACCTTTCCAAGATTGACGGGGCGGTAAACACCCCATACCATGTGTCCTAAGACAGGTGTAGGAGAAACAGCCATGGGTGACACTTCTCCAAAGCATGGAATGCCTACAGACATTCGCCTTGCGATTAGATCGGGCAGAATCAATAGTGTGACATCCGGATTAGCGGAAGGATATGTGCAGGCCAATGTAGTAATATTGCCAAAATCTCTCTCCTTCGATTTCTTATTGTTTTGCCAGCGCAATCCAAAACCCTGTCCACTATTGGAAGTCATCGAGCCAGGCCAATATGCTCCAAACTTAACATGCACTGGGGCTGATATACGCTACGACGTACCTTTATACAACATATATCGTGACGGGGAATTATCTGAAACCTGCCAATCCATCGAACACATCTGGAGCAAGGACCTCGTATCTTTTCTCATAGGCTGCAGCTTCTCTTTTGAAAATGCATTAAAGCAGGCGAATATACCACTACGACACCAAGACATGAAATGCAATGTCCCGATGTACAAAACATCCATTCCTACCGTCACCGCGGGTATATTCTCAGGACCCTTAGTGGTCAGCATGCGTCCCATCAAACGTAGCCATATTTCCAAGGCCGTGCAAGTGACATCCAGATTTCCTGACACACACGGCGCTCCAATACACATAGGGGCCCCTGAGACCATAGGTATTGCAGATCTCGCAAACCCGGACTATGGAGATCCTGTAACCATTCTTGATGATGAAGAACCGGTATTCTGGGCATGTGGAGTGACCCCTCAGGCTGCTGCTATAGTATCTCAGCCCGAGCTCATGATCACACATGCTCCGGGACATATGCTCATAACAGATAAAACAGACAACGATTTCTCGATCTTCTAAATATAAAATACTTAAGAACAAACTAGCCTAACATGAACATTAATGTGAACTCCATCGAATCAGTCATACTATCCGATGACAGGCGTGGCATTTCAGAAATAAGTCACCACCTGAACTCAGACTTCTGCTCATCCGCCGCTACTTTAACTCTGAATCATCAAGGACATGTCCTAATAACTACTGGTTTCTATATAGCTTCCGCCCAAGCCGCCGAGACAGATGGCCCTCCAGGCGCTTTAGCGATTGGGAACGCACTACAGCGCCTCGGATTCACAGTTGCATACGTTTCAGACCTCCACTTATCACCGTTGTTGTCCGAGTACGCAGGTGAGAATTCTAAGGTGATAGATTTTCCAATTACTAATCACTCCTACAGTCGAACATTTGCGGCAGAGTTGATTTCACAAGAAGCTCCTGATTTGCTAATTTCTGTTGAGCGATGCGGGCCTACAGCAAATGACACGTATTTGAATATGCGTGGTGTCGACATTTCTAATCATACTGCACGTATCGATAGCATCTTCCAATTCGGGATCCCATCTATAGGCATAGGAGACGGAGGAAATGAAATCGGTATGGGGTCCCTAGCCCACACAATCCCAAATGTGCAAACACTACCACCAGAGCCCTGCGTAACTAAAACAAATGAGATTATATTGGCCAGCGTATCAAATTGGGGGGCGTACGGACTTGTCGCAGCACTTTCAAACCAGGTTGGCGAGAAACTATTGCCATCTCTAACATCGGAGCGCCAGCTAATCAAATCATTGGTACAAAGAGGATTAGTCGACGGAACGAACGGGCACAGTAGTTACAAGGTAGATGGATTCACACTGGATGACAATGCTCAAATTTTAGCGGCTCTGGCTGAATTCTCGTAGAGCATTCAGAACGCACGCCAGACGCTATAAAGTCTGTTTTTCAAGAGCCAGTATGCGTCGCAGATCCAGCATCTCATCCCTTACTGCTGCGGCTTTCTCGAATTCCAAGTTTCGAGCAGCTTCTTTCATCTGAACTTCCAAATCCTTAACAACCCTGAACATGTCATCAGTAGACATCTGTTCTCTGACTCGAACGTGCGAGGGTTTTTCGTCGGATGACAACTTAATGGCTTCGGTTATGTCATGAACAGCTTTCTGTATGCTCTTTGGTTCTATGCCATTATCCGAGTTAAACTGATCCTGTATATTCCTACGCCTCTCGGTCTCAGATATAGCAACCTTCATAGAATCAGTCACCCGATCGGCATACATAATCACATGCCCTTCTGCATGTCGCGCTGCTCTTCCAATAGTTTGTATGAGCGAAGTCGTCGATCTGAGATACCCTTCTTTATCAGCATCTAAAATTGCTACAAGACTAACTTCCGGAAGATCTAACCCTTCCCTCAGAAGGTTAATACCGACGATAACGTCATATACACCTAGCCGAAGGTCGCGAAGTATTTCGACACGGTTAAGGGTATCAATATCAGAATGTAGATAGTGGTTACGTACACCCATTTCCGAGAGATAATCCGCCAATTCTTCGGCCATACGTTTCGTTAGCGTTGTGATCAAACATCTCTGCTTATTGTCAACCCTATAGCGTATCTCTTTGAGCAGGTCATCTATCTGACCGTCGGTTGGTTTTACCTCTATGGTGGGGTCAAGTAACCCAGTTGGTCTTATCACTTGTTCCACGACCGAGTCACTATGCTCCTTTTCATAAGGCCCAGGAGTGGCAGACACGTACACCACTTGATTAATATGTGATTCAAACTCATTGAAATCAAGCGGACGATTATCTACCGCAGATGGAAGCCTGAATCCAAAATCTACTAGCGTATTTTTTCTGGCAACATCGCCGCGATTCATGCCTCTAATTTGAGGAAGAGTCATATGCGATTCATCAATGAACATTAAAAAATCTTCCGGAAAGTAGTCAAGCAGTGTCCACGGAGTAGAGCCACAGGTTATTGCTGTCTTGCCATTTTGAGCATTATGCCTCCGAGCTAAATGACACGCATAGTTCTCCACGCCGTGACAAAATCCTGCTTCAAGCAACATCTCAAGATCGTAATTAGTACGACTCTCCAAACGAGCTGCTTCCAACAATTTCCCATTTTCTTTCAGATCAATCAGCCTCTCAGACAATTCTAACTTTATGTCTTCGATGGCGAGTTGAAGACGTTCCTGAGTAGTCACAAAGTGCTTCGCCGGATATATTGCGGTGGCTCTACGCTCCGCTAACAACTCGCCTGTTAACGGGTCAATCTCAACAATTTTCTCAACCTCATCCCCGAAAAATTGAATCTGAACCGCTACTTCTTCATAGGCTGGCACGATTTCCACCGTATCACCCCTAACCCTAAACCTGCCTCTCGCCAAATCAAAATCATTCCTCTCATACTGCATGTCAACGAGTTGCCTGAGAAGTCTGCTACGGTTTCTGATCTCACCTACCTCTACATCAGCTACCAGATCAAAATAATCAGATGGGTCACCGAGTCCATAAATACATGACACCGACGCTACAATCAGTACATCACGGCGAGTCAGTAATGAAGTGGTGGCTGACAGGCGTAGTTTATCCAACTCCTCATTTACGCTGGCGTCCTTCTCAATATAGGTATCAGATTGGGGCACATAGGCCTCTGGTTGATAGTAATCGTAATACGACACAAAATATTCAACTGCATTTTTAGGGAAAAATTCCTTAAACTCCGTCGCCAGTTGGGCTGCTAGAGTCTTGTTATGCGCCAGCACCAGTGTCGGCCTTTGGACTTCCTGCACTATATTGGCCATCGTGAAAGTCTTGCCACTCCCGGTTACGCCCAGCAAAGTTTGCTGTCTCTCACTGTTATTCAGACCCTTAACAAGTCTCTCCACAGCTTCTGGTTGATCACCAGTCATACGGAAGTCAGCGACGAGTTCAAAATCTGGCACTAGATAACTACCCTCCTCCGATATTGAGTAAGACGGTCCTAATACTATCTTCCACTGACATTCCCGAAGAAAGGTCTGCATCCGTTACCCTTCTCCGTGCTTCTGATGCCGAATACCCGAGAGCTATTAGAGCATCGACAACTTCTTGATCCACACCCGTAGCCTCAGATACCATGCCAGATGGGTCTATTTCCAGCTTACCCTTTAGGTCCAAGATTATCCTACCTGCCGTTCTCTTTCCAATCCCAGGTGCGGCACACAAAGCGCCGACATCCCCTGTTTCCACTGCGGTTTTGATCCCACCTGATCCCAAGGCGGATAATAATCCCAAGGAACTTCTTGGGCCGATGCCTGATACACCTTGCAACAGAACAAAGGTATCGAGTTCATCTAAAGAAATGAAACCATAAAGGGCCAATTGCTCTTCCCTAATCCTGAGATACGTATAAAGCGAAACCGTTTCTCCAATTGTTCCAACCTGATTCACAAGCGAAGTCGGCACAGAAATGTGGATTACGAACCCTGAAACCCTTAACCTAATCCAATCGTCCCCAACACTATGCAATAAACCTGTTACACCACTCAGCATTACTTTCTCTCCTCGCCAGGACTGATTTCCATGCGAGTCAAATCATGTAATATCTGGTTCCTAATATGACATAATCCAATAGCGAGCGCATCGGCCGCATCTGAAGACGGTATTTTCTCAAGTCCAAAATCACTGGCAACGATTTGCTGGATTTGTGCTTTGCTCGCTCGCCCATAATCTGCTATCGACATCTTGACTTCTGCCGGAGAGTAACGATAAAGCGGAACATCTTGACTTGCTGCCCCTATAAATACAACAGCCTGGGCTTGCCCTAATGCTAAGGCAGAACCCACAAATTGACGATCCCCTTTACCGATAAATGGTTGCTCTATAGCAATCACGTCAGGAGAAAATGTGTGGATCATATTCAATATATGGGTATGTAGCTGATATAGCCGCTTTTCCAATGGAAGGCTTCTTGAAAGTGCCACAACTCCATAATCATCAGCGGTTATCTTGGGAGTGTCATCTACTACACCATATCCCATGCGAATGGTACCGGGGTCTATCCCGAGAACCCTCATTCAGCCGCCTGGTACTGCTCCAAGACTTCTGGCGGGAAATCCGCATTGGTATAAGCTTTCTGAACATCCATTAATTCTTCTAAGTTATCCAGCAAACGTAGGGTTTGCTCTGATGACTTGGCATCAAGTGCAATTGTAGTTTTCGGCACCAGTGAAATGTCGGATGAACTCACATCAACCGAGTTCTGATCCATCACTTCCTGTATCCCTTGAAGTTTCTCCGGAGTACTAAATATTTCAAGCACCCCATCTTCATATTTCACATCGTCAGCTTCTGCTTCAATAGCCAGAAGGCTCAGCTCATCTGCTTTGTCTGAATCTCCGGTTTCGACGGTGATTACGCCCTTTTTTTCGAAATTCCACGAGACACACCCTGACTCACCTAGGCTTCCTCCAATCTTATTGAAAGCAGACCTCACATCAGAAGCTGTCCGGTTCCTGTTTGTAGTAAATGCCTGTAGGAGAATCGCACCCCCGCCGGGACCATATCCTTCATAGATAATCTCTTCAAATTCTTCTTTACCTTCGCCGCCCTCGCCAGTAGCCCGTTTGATAGAACGGACAATATTATCTTGAGGCATATTATTGGACTTTGCCTTGTCTATAGCTAAGCGAAGCCTAAAATTCATATCAGGATCGCCACCACCTCCGTCCCTGACGGCTAGAACTATATCGCGCGCTAGCTTTGTGAACAGCGCACCTCTTTTCGCATCTGCCGCTCCTTTTGCTCTCTTGATGGTGGACCATTTAGAATGACCTGACATGCAACCACCCCTTTAGGTTCCAATTTGGTTTTAATATAAACTAAAATGCATCATAAATGCCTAATGATGTCATCTCGTCTGAACAATACTCCTAAATTCTAGCACTTCAAATCTGAGAGGGTCAAAACTACCTCATCCCGTTCATCAAAGTGACTAGCATTTTTTTCGATTCCAAATCAATACTTTTTACTACTTGCCCTATTGCAGGAAGTAATATCTCTCCAGTATCGCCCACAACGACATAAACATCATTACTACCAGTTTCGATTATATTCTCTATAGTTCCTAATACCTCTCCGTCTTCCGTTTCTACCGTTAACCCAACCATCTGATAATGGAAATAGTTGTCTCCATCGAGATTTTGACCTACACCAGTTGGGATTGTTAACCATTGACCCTGCAAAATCTGCGCTTCTTCATTAGTATTTATTCCGAGAAAGCGTAGAAGTCCATGGCTGGATGTAAGATTTTCCACTTCGGATATCCAGTACTGCCGATCTCCGATATAAACACACTTGCCTTCTTCAAACCTGTCTTCCAATACAGTCAATATTCGCACACGAACAAATCCAGCATAGCCTCGTACCCCGAGAACTTGCCCTATCACTACATTACTATTGTCAGGTGGAGGGGTTGATCGCAAGTAATCAACTCTTGGTGAGAAGTTTTTAAACTATTTCGAGCATGGCGTGGCTGCCATTTTTGGTTGCGGAAGCTCTAACAAGGAGGCGCATAGCCTGCGCCACTCGACCTTGCCGGCCTATAACCTTACCTTTGTCCTCAGGAGCTACTTCCAAACGGATAGTCACTCGACCATCAACTATTTCTTCAGTAACAACAACGGCATCAGGGTTACTGGTTAATGATTTAGCGAGATATTCAACAAGTTCTCTCATTCCTGCTCAGCAGTCTCCAGGATGCCATCTTTCTCAAGAATTCGGCGGACTGCGTCAGAAGGTTGTGCGCCGTTATCCAGCCAAACTTTAGCTCTGTCAGATTTAATCGTCACGGATGGCGGATCCACCATTGGATCATAGTTTCCTATCCACTCCAAGTAACGTCCATCTCTTGGTGATGAAGACTCGGCCACCACTATTCTGTAGGATGGATGACCTTTCTTTCCAACTCTTCTTAACCGAATTCGTAGCATTTATTCTCCGTTGTTGCGTTGTCTAGCTAGCGACCGATTGTACGGTGCCGCTCTTAACATGTCAATTGCTTTAAAAAGGATCGGGCCCAGCCACTTTTTTCTGGGACACCACCCTTATGAATACTTGGGCATAGGGGCGATGATAGACATTGGCCTGGGCCCGACTGACGGGTCTTATGTTCTCTGGTCTAATTAGGAGTTGATCACCCCGTCGTGTCCAGACTGATGCCTACCATCGCCCCTGCGTATTAAACTAACATCCATGCGCAATCACCTCCTTCTCAATTTACCCGCTTAGCGGTAAACTAATTTTATCAATCCCACGACTATCAGTCAAGAAAAACAAGCACGTTTTATCACATAATCATTAGGCGACTCAGCAATAATTAAAAATAATCGAGAGCTAGAATGCGTATTGTCTTTATGGGCACTCCACAATATTCCGCGGACGTGTTGCAGACTTTGGTTAGTCACAACGTCGGGGACATCGTGGCTGTAGTCACACCACCTGATCGTCGTAGAGGCCGGGGCAGGGCTATCGAAGCCTCTCCAGTCAAACAAGCGGCCGATCAGTTAGGATTACCTATATTTCAGCCTGAGTCATTTAGAGATGAACAGGTCATTAACTCAGTGCGCACTTTACTGCCGGATATGCTTATAGTAGTAGCCTATGGATTGATATTGCCGAAAGCTGTATTAGACATACCAAAATACGGCTGCTTAAACCTTCACCCTTCATTACTACCTAAATATCGTGGCCCCTCACCAGTGGTCTCTAGCATTAGAGCGGGAGATGAAGTAACAGGAATCTCCTTGATGTTACTCGACCCCGGAATGGACACTGGACCAGTAATCAGTCAACAAGTAATAGAGATAACCAGTTCAGATACGGCCATCACTTTAACAAAGCGTCTCTTCACCCACGGAGCTGACCTTCTTATCAACTCAATCGGCCCATGGGCTAGTCAGAACATTACAGCCCAGCCCCAAAATGAATCCGAAGCTACCATCACTCAAAAGATAACCAGGGAAGATGGTTTAGCAGACTGGACACTACCATCGTCTGTCCTAGACAGATACCGTAGAGCCTTTACACCATGGCCAGGGTTATATAGCCACTGGGAGGGTAAACTGATCAAAGTTTTAGATACCAGCTTTGATGAGTCCGTAGAGACTACCAAGCCACCCGGTTCAGTCTTACGGCTCTCGAATGGAAAGCAAGGTATAGGAGTAACATCCGGAACCGGGGTGCTTGAGATCAATTTGCTCCAGCTCGAAGGAAAATCTCCAATAACTGGAGCGGATTTCCTCAAAGGATACCCATCAATCGAAAACGCGGTACTCCAATGAAAATCAAATGCCCCTTATATCATGACAGTGCACTATAAAATCCGGAGGATAATATGAATTGGAGCACACCCACAGAATCCGACGTCTTGGATTGGATGCATTCCCTTAGTAACTGGGGGCGTTGGGGATCAGAAGATCAGCGAGGTTGCCTTAATCTAATTACTCCCGAAAAAAGCAAACAGGCTGTCAAGCTCGTCCAATCTGGATTAACTGTTAGTTGCGCTCGCCCCATCACTACGGAAATGGCGCCCGACATAACATACCAGGTCCAAAGATTCATGGTCGACTCTGGCGAGGGCAGGGATACGGATACCGAAGAACGCAAACTCATACGGCGTGGTGCAGCAGAATTTATTGGAATGGTTTTTCACGGCCAAACTATTACTCATATAGACGCACTTTCTCATTATTCTTGGAATGCTAAATTGTACAACGGCCGACCAGCAAACCTGATCACGTCACGAGAGGGAGCCCAGACTCATTCAATAGAATTGGCAGAACATGGCATCGTCACCAGGGGTATTCTTTTAGATATTCCAAAAGCCCATGCCGTCGAATGGTTAGACCCACATCGTCCAGTTATGCCAGAGGATCTGGAGCAAGCCGCAGAGCTTCACGGAGTCAATATCAGTGAAGGTGACATATTGTTAGTACGTACCGGCAATTATAAAATGCGCCTCACTAAAGGTGCCAATATAAATGGCAATCCATCGACCGCATGCCACGTGGCGTGTACTCCATGGTTTAAAGAGAAAGGTATTGCCATGCTTGGCACCGATACTTCCAATGATATTAGGCCAAGTCAGTACGATAAGATTACCGCCCCTCTGCATACGGTTTCATTAGTCACACTCGGATTGTGGCTCATAGACAATGCCAACCTCGAAGATTTAGCGATCATGTGCAACAACACTGGCCGATATGAATTCCTATTAACCTTAGCTCCATTGCGGCTTCACCATGTTACAGGCAGCCCGGTAAATCCGATAGCGATGTTCTAAAAGTGGCGTTATATGATTAAGGATTTGGTCCAGACATACTTCTAAGACGCCTAGCCCGTTCTTCCGTGGGGGGATGAGTTGAAAACAGCCGAGACATAGTATTGCCTCTGAGAGGATTTACTATGAATAAATGGGACGCAGGCTCAGCTACTTTCATTGGCGCCTTCACCGCACCGTTCTCCAGCTTTTCTAAGGCGCTAGCTAAAGCCTCAGGATGCCCAGACGTCAAAGCTCCTGTCCGATCTGCTTGGAATTCTCTAGACCTAGATATCGCCAGCCTTACAATACTTGCGACGATTGGCATTACAATGGCAACTATCAATAAACCAACAATATTACTCCCGCCCCTCTCACGACCATGCCCTCCTAATCCGCCAAATATAGCAGAAAACTGCGCCATCATAGCCAACATTGATATGGCACCGGCAATAGTTGCGACTATAGTCATAATCAAGGTATCTCTATTGCCTACGTGTGCCATTTCATGAGCCATCACAGCTCCTAATTCATCCCTGTTTAATAGCCGACGTATTCCCGTGGTAACGGCTACGGTCGCGTTTTTAGGGTTACGTCCAGTGGCAAAGGCATTTGGAGAATTACTATCTATTTCATACACCTTAGGCATCGGTAGTCCAGCAAGATATGCCTGTTCGGCCACTAACCGGTAGAGATCGGGATCATCTTCCTCGGAGACAGGATGAGCCTTAGTCATCCCAAGAGCTATTCTGTCGCTAAACCAGTACGCACCAAAGTTCATGACCAATGCGAACATCAGCGCGATTACAATACCAGCCTCGCCGCCCATAATACCGCCTACCATTAGCAACAGCATAGTCAACACTATTAAGAGGAAAAACGTCTTCAATGTATTCATATCACCAACACTACCAATCCATTAGTACAAGGGGCATCGCTCCCCTGTGCGTAGTTATATCACAGCAGCCATTATATCAAACCTGTAACTTTATCACGTCAGATTGACACTAAATATGCTCCATGATACATTTTTGTTTGTCCCTAACCTAACGCGGAGTAAATATTCATGCCCTTAAAAATTGGCGTGCTAGCTAAACAAGTGATAGACCCTGATATGCCAACCGCTGCCTTCTCCATTGATGCGACAGCCAAAGAAGTGACAGTCCCCAGTACCATACCGCCAGTAGTAAATGGTTTTGACGAGAATGCTGTAGAAGCAGCTTTGCAAATCAAAGATTCGCAAGAGGCGACAGTAACCGTTATATCATCTGGCCCATCATTCGCCCTTGACGTCATGAAGAAACCCCTATCAATGGGAGCAGATGAACTAGTTCTTATCCAAGATGATGGCTTCAAAAACACTATCGACAGCTTCTTTACGGCCCGTTTATTAAGCTCTGCTATTGAGAAACTCGGCGGCTTCGATCTTATTATCTGTGGTCGCCAGGCATCTGATTGGGACAACGCACAAGTACCGCTAGGAGTCGCAGAATTACTTGGAGTGGCCTGTATTTCCCTCGGAAGAAAAGTAGACGTCACTCCCAACTCTGTGATTGTGGAGAAAATAATACCGGATGGCTATGAGGTAGTGGAAGCGGATTTACCAGCATTAGTGACAGTGAGTAACGAGCTTGGTCAGCCACGCTATCCGACACTACGCGGCATCATGGCTGCCACACGTAAAAAACCAACTATATGGAGTGCCAGCGATCTAGATCTAGACGCCGCGAGTCTGGAACCACGTCTAAAGCTCCATGACCTGTTTGTACCGGAACGAGATCAAATATGCGAAATCATAGAAGGAGATGACGATGCAGATTCGGCACGTCTTCTAGCTCTCAAACTACGGGAAGCAAAGTTAATCTAAATCATTTGATATTTAGCACGGCACTATGAAACAGACGGGTGCCAAACGACACGGAGGGAAAGATGGCTGACGCCGCAGGAATACTAATCGTTGGGGACGTAATTGATGGTCAATTAGGTTCTACTTCTAAAGAACTGTTAGCCGCAGGACGGCAGATAGCTAACAATTTAAATGAGTCTGTCTCAATCGCTTTATTGGGCTCATCTACAGAAACTGCGGGTACGCAGGCTATCGAGTCCGGAGCTGACATAGTTTACTTAGTTAACAACCCAGCATTGGAGTCGTACCATATAGACTTTCATCTAGCAGCGTTAAAAAGCCTCGTCGATGAAATATCACCCAGAATCATTCTTATGGGCCGCACAGCGGAAGGCAGAGAACTAGCTCCCAGATTAGCTTTCAGGCTTGGAGTAGGCCTCGCTCAAGACTGCCTGGAAGTATCAATAGATACATCAAATCAGACACTCTTAGCCAACAGGCCAGTCTACGGCGGCAGTGCAGTCGCGGTGGTAAGTTGTGAGCAGACACCACAAATCGCAGCGATACGACCCAAAGCCTATGAACCACTAGAAACAGACTCCAACCGATCCGGAGAAACCGTATCCTTCCCCGTAGAACTAGACACTTCTATTGCAAAAACTAAAGTAACTAACGTAGTGAAAGAAGAATCAGAAGGCGTAAAACTAGAAGATGCCCGTATAGTAATAGCGGGCGGTAGAGGTTTAGGCGGACCCGAACCATTCAGTGACTTACAAAACTTGGCAGACATACTTGGAGCAGGAGTCGGAGCTTCACGTGCTGCTGTAGATTCAGGATGGGTTCCATACAGTTATCAAGTGGGCCTTACTGGAAAAACTATCACACCCGAAATCTACATAACCGTTGCTATATCCGGTGCCAGTCAGCACATGGCTGGATGTTCAGGATCAAAAGTTATTGTAGCTATTAACAAAGATTCCGAAGCAAATATTTTCAAAGATGCTAAATACGGAGTTGTCGGGGATTGGGAAACTATATTACCAGCATTTACTGAAACTGTTAGGGAACTCACACAAGATTAGAAGGCACTTACAGGATAGTTAATCAAGTCGATAAGCTCAGGATCACGTTATCGATCAGGCGCACTGATCCTATCCTCACGGCTACCGACAACATGGCATCGCCACCTATTAACCTGACTTCATTAAGGCCGTCCAAATCTGCAACACTTATATAATCTATCTCAGTGATCAGATCAGACTCCATTAATACTCGTTCAACAGTATCTCGAATTACGACAGCTCTTTTTTCGCCCTTTTCCCATTTCGTCTTTCCAGCCACAAGAGACCTATAGATTACCCCAGCATCCGATTGCTGTGCCAATGTCAGATATTTATTTCTACTACTCAAAGCCAAACCATTCTCGTCTCTGATTGTCGGACAGATAACCAAATCCACTCCTAAATGCAAATCCCTAACTATCTGGTTTAAGACTACAGTTTGCTGACCATCTTTTTGACCAAAATATGCAAAATCAGGGCGAATGATTCCAAACAATTTTGTTACGATTGTCGCAACTCCGCGAAAATGCTCCGCTCGCCATTCCCCTTCCAGTTTGCCAGCTATATCACCTACATCCACCCAAGTGTCATACCCACCAGGGTACATTTCTGTTACCTCTGGCACGAATACAGCATCAACCTGAGCGTTTTTAAGGATTTCCAAATCCGCCTCTATATCCCTCGGATATGAGCTCAAATCCTCAGATTCAGAAAACTGAGTAGGATTCACAAAGATCGTTACAGCTAAGCTAACATTTTCAGATCTAGCTTTTTCAACTAACGAGAGATGCCCTTGATGTAGTGCTCCCATAGTTGGAACTAGCCCAAGACTTCTAGGAGTTTGTCTTGTCCAATCAACCATCTGAGGAATAGTTTCAATTACTTCCATATTCTCACTAATAACCTCGGAAATCAGAACAGGGATCACCTAAAATAACTCGTTAATTTCTCTTTCCAATCGCTCTGCCGAAGTTTCTCCAGGCACAGTACTCTGCATATGACTGGATCCATATTCCAATTGACTGTAAAAGGTTTCATCATATGACCGAGTATGCACTACCACTGGCATAGGTAAAGCATCACCAAATATCAAGGATTGTTGTTTTGCCTCTAATCGCGAGATCACACCTCTCAAATGCCTACTACCGGACACTCCTGACAACACAGCATCTATGTCTCGTTCATTGTCCAATGAACATGTCAGTCTTGTGCCAATCTGGCTCATAACTTCTGAGTCTATAGCGCTTGGACGCTGGTCTATCACCATGAGCGTGACATTATACTTACGCATCTCACGGGCTATAATCCCGAAAATGGTTTGTGAGCCTACCGAGGGGTTGAGGAATTTATGCGCTTCCTCAATGACAATAACTACAGGGCGGGGGTCCCTTCCTTGACCACCATCTGCCGCATCTTTTATCTCGATGTAACGATTGTGGATCCTACGGGTTAGTAAATTACTTATCAATATATATGCCGTCAGATTGTTTCCATACTTTCCAAACTCTAGTACGACATGTTTACCACGTTCCAAGTGTTCGATTATTTTTGCAGAAGCATCAAACGAAGACTTTTCTCCTAAGAAGTCAAATCTCCCAAGTCTTGTACTTAGCCTATTATGTAAAGATGCCATTGCCTGAGGCTGGACATTCAATCGAGAAGCCAACTCGATAATATCGGGACCTTGGCGATTCAAGAACTCTTTCATCCAATTATGCTGCCCAAACTCACGTTGTAAGTTGTAACAAGCTGAAGCGGCTACATCCGATAAATCCAAGGTTTCCCGTAGCAATTCTATATCCTCTGGTTCGATATCTGAATAACCAATCCGGACCACTTCATCAGCGGAAGACCCTCTTCTTCGAGAGTGCTCTTCATCTAACGTGAAGGTTGATACCTGGGACGGGAACAATTGCTTTAAACCTTTTACCATAGTGTTAGTATCAGCATCTCTACCAGACCATCCATATTCGCTATGCATGTCAAATATCAAAGAGGACGCTTGGCCGCCTTGCAGAATTCCTACTAACAAAAGTCTAGTCAAAAAAGTCTTCCCTGTGCCGCTTCTCCCAAATACACCAATCGATCGTTTTACTAATTCGTCAAGATTCAAACAAACTTTTGTATCCATATCCAAGGGGTTTCCGATCCAAAAATGCTTGTTATCTTCTTCACCAAACACCATTGCAACGTCTTCTTCCGTAGCTGTATAAACGGATGAGAAATGCGATGGTATCGTTTTAGTCGTCACTGGAACTTGCGATTGATCACCGAGTATGTTTGGCATTGTAAGGGTCGGCAATACCGAAATCGTGCCATAAGCGATGGTCCCAGAAACAATATCCGCAATCAGAGGGTCTTGAATACCAGCCGGTGCATGTTTCAGCCGTGGATCTGACCCACCGAGTGATACATCTGTGACCACGCAGAAAAAGCGGCTGCGCTTACCACGTATCGTCACAAAAGATCCGACTTTTACATCCTCCACAGTTGTCCACGTGTTCCCGCCGCCTAGTTTGACTTCAAGACCCTGGCCTAATGATCCACCGACAACCAGTCCCAACACCTCATTTACTGGCCTCTCCCTGTGGAGGTCAATTCCATCACTATTCAAAGTCACAACCTCACCCTCCTCAGGATAGAATTCAACCTAGGAAAATCTCCAGCCAACTCTTCGGCTAACACTCTACCAGCCGCAAGCAAATAGTCACTGGATTCCTCTTGATATTTGGCCCCATTCCTTACAAAAGCAGCAATGACCTCATCAGAAACAACTGCCGCCTGAGAGATCATTGACCGCAAGAAATCTAAATCAGAAGTGAGTCGTTTTGTGGATTCACTATCGCAAGTATAGATGAAAGAATGAATTATTGGTGGGACTGGAGGAAGATACGCTTTGTCCATCTCCTCTTCCTGGTACCCGATCAAAAAACCCTCAAAGCGAGTAGCCAAAAGTCTGGGAATCTGAGGATTATCCGCGTATACCTGGGATTCACTTTCGGAGTTCTTCCCTCTTGCTAAAATAGGGCGACTAGGGTCTAAAGGTTCGGTCTTGATCAGATTCACTATCGCATATACAGGAGGAGTACCAATAGCAATCACACTACCGATAGGTGGAGCCATATAAAGCTCGTAGCACTGGGCCATCACTGAGTAGGTATCGGACTCAATCACTTCTCCTACTCTTCGAACCTCTAAGGGTTTATCCAAAGCCATATTTACCCCACCACTACCGCATACTTAGACAATCAGGAACATTTTAGCATGTGGCATCTCTATTCGCACTAAAGGTCCGTCATAATATCTTGTACTTGCGTTACGGAAGTTTTAGTGCTAACTTTAGCTTTTGCAAATCTTTGCAGGTGCTAATAAAGGCATGACTCATTATGATGACGCAGTAGCTATTCTTCGGGAAAAGGGCAACCGCCTCACTCCACAACGATTGCTGGTTTTGTCCACTATCGCTGAGAGTCGACACCACATAGGAATAGATGAAATCTACAAGGCCTCCAAATCTGTTTATCCGTATCTAGACTTAGCAACGGTATATAGGACGGTTCACTTATTTAGAGATGTCGGAGTCCTAACCGAAATAGGAATCGGAGACCGGCACACTTATGAGTTACGTACACGTGATGGTCAACATCACCATATGCTTTGCAGGCAATGCAACAAGACTTTCTCGTTAAGCCCGCATTATCTTGAAGCTTTCAAGGCAAGTTTAGTCAAGGATTTCAATTTTGAACCTGATCTCGACAACTTCGCTGTAGCGGGCGTATGTACCGATTGTAAATCACAACGCACCTAATTATCACATATCAACACGAAAGGAACCTATCTTGAAGCGCCTACTATTAATCTCAATATTCTTAATATCCATTTTGGCCTGTGCTCAAACTTCTACTTCCTCGAACAACTCCCCGTCTACTTCTGCTGTAACAGTTGTGGCAACCGTATCCCCAATAACGAGCCTGGTAGAAAACATTGGTGGGACCAAAATAAACCTGAACGGCCTCATACCCGAAGGAACCAATTCACACACATACGAACCATCACCTTCAACCGTAACCCTACTATCTGAAGCCGATCTGATAGTCGCTAACGGCCTTTTCTTAGAGATACCAACTCTGAAACTCGCCGCGGCGAATAAACAACCCGACGCTATGATTCTGAAGCTAGGCAACGCGGTACTACCAGAATCTGAATGGGTATACGACGAATCATTTCCTGAAGGCGGACATCCAAATCCCCACCTATGGACAGATCCTCACTTCGGCATCAAATATGCCGAAGTGATAGCCAAAGAATTGTCCCGCATAGACCCAGATAACACCGACTATTATGAGGGGAACCTCACCGTTTTAAAGGAAAGGTTAAAGGACCTTGATAAAAGAATAAGTTCCGCAATGGAAACCATCCCACAGGATAACCGAAAACTTCTAACCTATCATGATTCTTTCCCGACTTTTGCACCACGGTACGGGCTAGAAACTTTGGGAGCAATACAACCATCCGACTTTACAGAACCATCTGCCAGAGAGGTAGCTAGATTAATAGAACAGATCAAACAACACTCTGTTCCCGCTATATTCGGTTCGGAAGTTTTCCCAAGTCCTATACTCAAGCAAATAGCAAAAGAAAGCGGTGCGCAATACATAGACAAGTTAAGGGATGATGATCTACCTGGGAAGCATGGCGACCAAGACCACACTTACCATGGGCTCATCCACTATGATGTCGGCATCATTGTGCCAGCACTAGGAGGAGATCCAAGTAGCTTAAACGAATTCGACACCAACGTTGTATTCGACGGCAATAGCCCTGCCGTGTACCCTGAATAGATTACTGACATTAGAAGATCTCGGTCGTTCTTGACAATGTTGTCAGGGCAACGTTAGAGTAGCCTGAACAGTATTAATAATTATAGACGAACTAGGTCACACAAATTTTGGGGAAGGCGGTGAAATTCCGCCGCGGTCGCGCCACTGTCAAGGTTTACTGGAATGTCAGCAAACCTAAGCCAGGAACCCAGCCTAGATCGTGGGCCCAGCCACTGCGCTATACATTGGCCGCCCTCTCAAGTCAGCACCTGATTTGACGAGACCCCTGGTTATAGCCAGGGGTCTCGCAATTTAGTGAAAGTAGGAATCAAAAAGACTAACTCTGATGAAAAACCAAGAATCTAACAGCCCGCTAGTAGAGTTACGAAACGTGTCATCAGGATACCCTGACCACGTAGTCCTATCCGATATTAGCTTGAGCATCGACCAGGGGTCGTTTGTAGGCCTCTTAGGTCCAAGTGGATCGGGCAAAAGCACCCTGCTCAAAACGATCTTAGGGACCGTTCCAATATTTCAAGGTGAAATTCTCATCGATGGGAAGAGGATTAATGGCAAGCGGCCCCGATTAGGCTATGTCCCTCAACTAGAAACCATTGATTGGAATTTCCCAGTTACTGTCCAGGAAGTTGTAATGATGGGAAGAACTATGAACAATCCTATCTTTCCATGGTACAAAGCTGAGGAGAAACTACGGGCATTTGAACTTATGGATCGTCTAGAAATATCCAGTTTGGCCGACCACCATATAAGGTCTCTATCCGGGGGGCAACAACAGCGCGTATTCCTAGCCAGAGCCCTAATTAGCAACCCGAGAATACTCTTATTGGACGAGCCGACCAGTGGTGTAGATATTCGGACTCGCCATGAGGTAATTCACCTATTACAAGACCTGAATGAACAAGGCGTGACCATCATCATGACTACACACGAGATTAATGCCGTTGCATTACATCTACCCTGGCTCGTCTGCCTAAACGGACAGATAATCAACAGCGGCAAGCCGGAAGATGTCATCACCACCGACACATTGAGCAAGACCTACGGAGCCGATATGCCAGTGATCCAACACGATGGCATGCCTATCGTAGTAGAAACTCCTCGGAAGCCAGATCATCAGTCTCAACACGAGACCACTGATCCCCACGAGCGCACTCATGCTTGAACCATTCCAATATGAATTTTTCATAAGAGGTTTCGTTTGCGCCGCATTAGTAGGCGCATTATGCGGATTAATAGGCGTATACATCGTATTGCGACGTATGGCCTATATAGGTCATGGTCTATCTCACGCGGTCTTCGGTGGCGCTGTGGTGAGCTACGTTATGTCAATCAACTTCTTTCTAGGTGCGAGTATATGGGGCTTCCTTTCGGCACTACTGATAACGTTTACAACCCGTAAAAATAAGATAGGTACGGATGCAGCTATCGGAATAATAACCACGGCTAGCTTTGCTCTAGGTGTTGCAATCATCAGTCGATTTAAAACTTTTACGCGCAGTTTTGATGCTGCATTATTCGGCAATATACTAGGCGTTACCGAGACAGACCTTCTAGCCATAATAATAGTCGTGGTATTCGTAGGGTCCGTCGTATTCCTCGGATACAAACTATTCCTTTTTGCCACATTCGATCCAGAGGTTGCACAATCTTACGGAGTCCCGACTGCATGGCTTGATACCATGTTTTCTCTAATCCTTGCCGCAACAATAGTAGTGTCGATACAGGTACTTGGTGTCACACTTATCTCAGCCGCAATAGTAATTCCGCCGATAGTAGCACGACTACTCGTAGATAATTTCAAACTGATGATAATTCTTTCGACAGTACTAGGTTCTTTCTGTGGCATAGGAGGGATATACGCTAGCTATTACATTGATATATCTTCCGGGGCCAGTGTTGTCCTGTTTTCTGCCCTCATATTCATATTGGTTCTCGGGTATTCCGGTGTTGCTGGACGCCTTAAAATTCGCCGGACTGTGACAACTCACACCCGGCAACGAATTCCTCAAGATTCCGGAACATTTGACTAAATATACCCACAACTCAGTCATATATGTTCCCTAACGACTCGATATTATTGCCAACTAGGAGTAATATTAGCCACATACG